>PPCM01000093.1_pt1 | contig 147436 bp, 141 predicted proteins | sample 1555541 | NCBI WGS metagenome assembly PPCM01 (sample SAMN05284479, study PRJNA326546) | Marine sediment metagenome, whole genome shotgun sequencing project. | isolation source: marine sediment | place: Germany: Wadden Sea | collected 2012-09-05
TAGGTGTTATTGGTGTCATTGGACCTAAACGGATGGACTATGAGAACGCTATTACCTCTCTAAAATGTCTGATTAAAGAAATAGAACGTAAGATGAATGGTACTTGATATCATTTTATATAGAAAGGAAGTAAACAAGTGTCTAAGAAAGAAGAAAAACAAGTAGAAGAGACCCTTGATTCAGTGGTCGTTGAAGAAACAGGTGAAGAAACAGTTGAAGTTGCAGAAGAAACTACTGAAGTGATTGAGGAAGTTAAAGAGCCTACGGTAGAAGAAATCATAGCAGCAAAAGAGGCTGAAGTTAAGAATGTAACAGACAGACTTCACAGAAGCATGGCTGAGTTTGATAATTTCAGAAAAAGAACGATTAAAGAAAAAGCTCAAATGTATGAAAGTGGTGCAAAAGAGGTGCTTGATAAGTTGCTTCCGGTTGTAGATAACTTTGAAAGAGCATTTGACGCAGCAACAGATGATCACAAAGAAGATCCTTTTGTCAAAGGGATTGATATGATTTACAAACAAGTTATGGCTATGTTAGATGACTTAGGTGTTGAAGAAATCGAAGCCCTTGGTGAAGAATTTGACCCTAACTTACATCATGCCGTACAACACGAAGCGTCAGAAGACCACGATGACAACACAGTAGTTGATGTGTTTCAAAAAGGTTATATGTATAAAGACACTGTACTTAGATACAGTATGGTAAAAGTAGTTAACTAATAAGAAGTAAAAAATGATTGTTAAAGAATTAGGAGGAATAAAATTATGGGTAAAATTATAGGTATCGATTTAGGTACAACAAACTCATGTGTAGCAGTAATGGAAGGTGGTAAACCAGTGGTTATCGCCAATGCAGAAGGTGCAAGAACAACACCATCTGTTGTAGCATTTACAAAAACTGGTGAAAGAGTTGTTGGTGAACCAGCTAAACGTCAGGCAATCACAAATCCAGACCATACTATTATCTCAATTAAGAGAGAAATGGGTACTGATCACAAAGTGGCGATTGATGATAAGAAATATTCACCTCAAGAAATCTCAGCGATGACACTTCAAAAACTTAAAGCAGATGCAGAAGCATATCTTGGAGAATCAGTAACTGAAGCTGTAATCACTGTTCCAGCTTACTTCAACGACAGTCAACGTCAAGCGACAAAAGACGCTGGTAAAATTGCTGGTCTTGAGGTAAAGAGAATTATCAACGAGCCAACAGCAGCAGCTCTTGCTTATGGTCTTGATAACGAACACGAGCAAGTAATCATGGTATTTGACCTTGGTGGAGGAACATTTGACGTTTCACTTATTGAAATTGGTGATGGTGTCCTTGAAGTACTTGCAACATCAGGTAACAACCACTTAGGTGGAGATGACTTTGATGAGCGTGTCATCCAACACTTAATTAAAGAATTTAAAGCATCTGAAGGTATTGACTTATCAGCAGATAAAATGGCAATGCAAAGACTTAAAGAAGCAGCTGAAAAAGCGAAGATTGAATTATCATCATCAACAACTTCAAACATCAACCTTCCTTTCATTACAGCTACTCAAGAAGGTCCTAAACATTTAGATGTAACCCTTACTAGAGCTAAATTTGATGAATTAACTGATGACCTTGTAAAAGCAACATTAGGTCCAGTAAAACAAGCCCTTAAAGATTCTGGTCTTGAGGCATCTGAACTTGATAAAGTATTACTTGTTGGTGGTTCTACAAGAATCCCAGCTGTACAAGAAGCAGTTAAGAACTTAACTGGTAAAGAAGCTTTTAAAGGTATCAACCCAGATGAGTGTGTTGCTGTTGGTGCTGGTATCCAAGGTGGTAAACTTGGTGGAGAAGCTGGTGCTGGTGACATTCTATTACTAGACGTTACACCATTATCACTTGGTATTGAAACACTCGGTGGTGTAGCTACCAAGTTAATTGAGCGTAACACAACAATTCCTACCAAGAAGAGTCAAGTGTTCTCAACAGCAGAAGATAACCAACCTGCAGTTGATATCCATGTTGTTCAAGGTGAGAGAGAGTTTGCTCGTGATAACAAAACACTTGGTAACTTTAAGTTAGATGGTATTCCTGCAGCTAGACGTGGAACACCACAAATCGAAGTAACTTTTGATATTGATGCTAACGGAATTGTAAAAGTTCTTGCAAAAGACCTTGGTACTGGTAAAGAACAACACATTACAATTACAGCAAGCACTAACTTATCAGATGCAGATATTGATAAAGCAGTTGAAGAAGCGGCTAAGTTTGAAGCAGAAGATAAGAAGCGTAAAGAAAACATTGACACTCGAAATGAAGCTGATTCACTTGTATTCCAAGTTGAGAAGTCAATGGAAGAGATTGCTGATAAGATTGATGCAGCTGACAAAGACCGTCTAGAAGCTGAAGCTAAGAAACTTAAAGACATTCTTGAGAAGTCTAAGCTTGAGACAATGACAGATGCTGATGTAGAAGAAATTAAGGCTGGTAAAGAAGAGCTGACTAAAGTATTCCAAGAAGTATCTGAGAAAATGTACGCTGCTGCACAACAAGCACAAGCGGCACAAGGTGGACCAGATATGGGTGAACAACCTGGTGCTGAAGCAGACGACGACGTTATCGACGCTGACTTCACAGAAGAATAGAAGAAACATAAAAGGACCGTACCAGACGGTACGGTCCTTTATATAAAATGAAAAATATTAATAGAGGTGGGTTGTTTATGTGATTTGCTACACCATATGAACCCTAATCATATACTGAGTGTTGCAAATCACCTTGCAACTATCCATATAACATATATCCATGTCTTATATAGACCCGCCTCTATTAATATTTTTCATAACAAAGCCAATGTGCTTCATAAGCAATATTTATTATAGCAGAAATTAGGTCGTTCATAAAGACTTAATTGTCCTGCTTGTTTTGGCGTTAAGTGAAGAAGACTAAAAGCAAGTTGTAGAGAATCAAACTAAGAAGATAAGAAGGTGTAACGATGTCAGATCAAAGAGATTTTTACGAGGTACTTGGTGTCTCAAAAAGTGCCACAGAGGGTGAAATAAAAAAAGCCTATAGAAAATTAGCGAAAAAGTACCACCCAGATATGAATCAAAACAGTGAGGAAGCAGATCACAAATTCAAGGAAGCTACGGAAGCTTATGAGATTCTAAGTGATAGCGGTAAACGTCAACAATATGATCAATTCGGTCATGCTGCCTTTAGTCAAGGTGGTGGTCAAGGTGGCTTTGGTGGCGGATTTGGAGATATGGGAGATATGTTCGGCGATATCTTTGGTGACTTCTTTGGTGGTGGAGGCGGTTCTAGAAGAAGAGCAAACGCCCCTCAAAAAGGTGCCAATATTTCCGCGAGAATCAACCTTGAGTTTAACGAAGCTGTTTTTGGTGTGGAGAAAGAAATTCAAGTGACTGTATCAGAAGCATGTGATACATGTAGTGGAAGTGGTGCTAAACCTGGTACTTCTAAAACAACATGTACAACTTGTAATGGACAGGGTCAAGTACGATATAATCAACAAACCTTATTTGGTACAGTACAATCTGTGAGAACATGTAACCATTGTGGTGGCTCAGGTCAAATCATTAAGGAAAGATGTTCAGACTGTCATGGTTCAGGTTACCAGAAGAAGCGTAAGAAACTATCTGTGACAATTCCAGCTGGTATTGATCATGGTCAAAGCATGCGTCTTAGAGGTAAAGGTGAGCCGGGTGCTAATGGTGGACCTAAAGGAGATGTTATCCTTCAAGTCAGTGTTAAGGCCCATGATTTCTTAGTAAGACATGGTGAGGATATTTTATATGATCTACCATTAAGTTTTGCACAAGCCGCCCTTGGGACAAGTGTTTCAGTGCCTACAATTGATGGTAATGTCACATATGATATTAAGGCTGGAACTCAGACGGGAACTAAGTTTAGACTACGTGGTAAAGGTGTTCCACATCTGAACAATGAGAAGTACCGTGGTGACCAATATGTGACAGTGAATATTGTAACACCTAAGAATCTGTCCAAAGAAGAGAAAGTTCTTTTTGAGCGTTTAGCGGAGCTTTCTAACGATTCAGTGACAGAAAGTAAGAAGAAGAAGGGAATCTTTGATAAGATTAAAGATTCTTTAGAATAGTAGGTGGCTATGAAGTGGACTAAACTAATTGTTGAAGTGAACCCAATGGCGGTTGAAGCTTTGACACATGCTGTACTTGAAATGGGTATAGAAGGTATAGAGGTAGATGATCAATTTTTATCAGAGAGTGATAAAGAAGCTATGTTAGCCGGTTATGTAGATGATTCAATACAACCACTAGCAGAGCATAAAGTCATAGCCTACTTAGATGAAACTCAGGACGTCATAGCGCTTAAGGCCAATGTTGAAACTGAGTTAGAACGTCTAAGAGCATTTCTTGAAGTTGGAAGTGGTAATATATCGGTTGAAGAGATGCCAAATGAAGACTATGCTCATAAATGGAAAGAGTTCTATGAACCATTTAAAGTAGGGTCTAATATCTTGGTGACACCTATATGGATTGAACCTGAGGTGGAAGCTAATGATATTTTAATTAAAATTGATCCAGGACTGGCTTTTGGTTCAGGCACCCATGAAACTACATCCCTAGTTATAGAACTGATGGAGAAAATCAACCTTAAAGATAAGTCGATTATTGATGTAGGTTGTGGTAGTGGAATCTTAGGTATTGCAGCAGCTAAGTTGGGTGCAACATCTATCATAGGTGTAGACATCGATGAAAATGCAGTAACCATAGCTAAAGAGAATGTGATTAGCAACCAAGTTGATCATGTAATGGACATTAGAGAAGGCAACTTATTAGACCAAATAGATGAAAAAGCAGATATTATTGTTGCGAACATACTAGCTGATGTGATACTATTAATTGCTTCTGACGTCAAGAAGGCTTTGAAGGACGACGGTATTTTTATTGCTTCAGGAATTCTTTCGACAAGAGGACAAGAAGTTATGGACCTGCTAATGGAACTTGGGTTCAATAACCTAACTACATTGGAACAAGGTGAATGGGTTGCCATTCAAGCGATGGTGTAAGATGTTTAAATTTTTTGTGGATCAAAGTCAAATTTCAGAAAACTCAATTATGATACTAGGAAGTGACGTGAATCACATAGTGAATGTTATTCGCTTGCAAGTTCAAGATGGTGTAACCATCAGTGATGGTGAAGGCCATGAGTATGTTTGTGTCATTCAATCAATGACAACTGAAGAAGTTATTTTAGAGATAGTGGAACGACTAGAATCCAACAATGAATTAAAGACCAAGTTATATTTATTTCAAGGTTTACCCAAAAAAGATAAATTAGAGTGGATCATACAAAAATCAGTGGAACTAGGTGTTTATGAAGTTACACCTGTGCTGATGAAACGCTCTATCGTTAAATTAGATGATAAAGCTAAAGTAAAAAAGCAAGTTAGATGGCAAAGTATTGCCGTGTCAGCTGCCAAGCAATCAAAGAGAAGTATTGAACCTAAAGTACACATAGCACATAGTTTTAAAGAGTCCCTTAAGCTACTTAGTGAGATGGACTTAATTCTTGTTGCCTATGAAAGTGCAAAAGGCATTAAATATACCAGAGAAATTTTGTCAGAAGTGTCAACATATGATAAAATAGGAATAGTTATAGGTCCAGAGGGTGGATTTGATGATGCTGAAATTGAGCAGCTTAAAGAAGTGGATGCCAAAATCATATCATTAGGCAGAAGGATATTAAGGACTGAGACTGCGGGTCTTACCCTGCTTTCCTGTTTAATGCTAGAACTCGAGGAGGACAATCATGCCAGCTAGAGTATTAATAGTCGATGATGCTGTATTTATGAGAACTGTACTTAAAAAGATGTTAGAGGAAGATGGTTACGATGTTGTCGGGGAAGCAGGAAATGGTATTGAAGCCATTAAACAAGCTAAAGAATTACAACCTGATATTGTAACATTAGATATAACAATGCCTGAAATGGATGGTGTTACAGCACTACCAGAAATCATGAAAGAATCACCTAATTCTAAAGTAATCATGTGTTCAGCAATGGGTCAACAGCCAATGGTTGTTGATGCAATTAAGAATGGCGCTAAAGACTTTATTGTTAAGCCATTCCAAAAAGCCCGTGTGGTTCAAGCTATAGAAAATGCAATGAGCTAACAAGAGCTTAACGAGTGCAAACTATGGGAGGTAGGCGGATGCCTATCTTCTTTCTATGAGGTGAATTATGGAAGTCTATTTAGACAATGCAGCGACCACAAGAGTACTTGATGAAGCTGCACAAGCAATGATGGAAATGTTGACAAGTACATATGGCAACCCGTCATCTTTACATGATAAAGGTTTTGCTGCTGAGAAAAAAATAGAAGAAGCAAGGCAAGTAATTGCCAATACGCTTAAGGTTAATAAGAAGACGATTTACTTTACATCGGGGGGGACCGAAGGTAACAATACCCTTCTATATGGTGCTATGAATGCCTATAAAAGAGAAGGGAAACATGTTCTAGTATCAGACATAGAACACCCATCTGTGAGAGAAGCTGCTTTGGCTTATGAAGAGGAATTTGATGTTGAATTAATTCCGGTAGATGATAAGGGCTATGTTGATATTAAGGTGTTAACAGAGCTATTGAGACCTGACACCATTCTTGTATCCATTATGCATGTGAACAATGAAATTGGTACAATACAAGACCTTGACGCGCTGATTGGTGTAATCAAAGAAAGAAGTCCTAAGGCCAAAATTCATGTAGATGCTGTACAATCCTTTGGAAAATACACCCTACATCCAGAACGTATTGGTGTAGATATGATGACTATAAGTGCTCATAAAATTCATGGGCCTAAAGGTGTTGGTGCTATCTATGTAAACCAGGGATGTCGCCTTAAACCCTTATTTTATGGTGGTTCACAACAAAAAGGTATACGATCTGGAACGGAAAATGTTCCTGGTATTGTAGGCTTTGGAATAGCTGCTAGAGAAGCTTATAAACATTTGGATGAGAGAAAACAACATATTTCTGAAGTAAGAGACTTATGTATAGAAGAACTTAAAAAGATTGAAGGTATAAGTTTTAACAGTGATATAGAAAAAGGTGCTTATCACATACTTAACATAAGAGTAGAAGGTGTGAAGAGTGAAGTTTTATTACACAGCTTAGAAGAACAGAATATTTATGTCTCTACTGGCTCTGCTTGTTCTTCGAATAAGAAAAACCACAGTACTACTTTACAGGCAATGAGGCAGAGTAGTGATGCAACAGATCAAGCCATTCGACTTAGTTTTTCTTTCTATAATAGCAAAGAAGATGTAAAATGTTTGGCTCAACAACTAACAACATTAACACCAATGTTAAGAAGATTTCGTAGAAAGTAGGATTGAGATGAAACGTGGATATTTAATTAAGTATGGTGAATTAGCCTTAAAAGGTAATAACCGTTACTTATTTGAGAACAAATTGGTGAAACATATTAAGGATGCTCTGAAACCTTTTGGTGGTTTTAAAGTTATAAAGGAACAAGGTCGTATTATTTGTGAACCTGATTATGAAGCAGATGATACAGAGGTTATGAAACGCATCCAGATGATTTTTGGTATCGTCGGTATTAGCCCTGTTTTCATTTTGGATGATAATAGCATTGAGAATATTCGTGAAATGGCTATTAAGTTTATTGGTGAAGAGTATGACCGTCAAGACTTTACCTTTAAGGTTGAAGCAAGACGTGCTGATAAAAAATACCCAATGAATTCAATGGACATCTGTCGTGATATTGGTGAGAAATTATTAGATCATTATGATGGTTTAAAAGTAGATGTTAAGAAACCAGAAGTTAGACTTCAAGTTGAAGTAAGAAATAAAACTTATGTATTTGCAAAAGTAATCAAAGGTCTTGGTGGTATGCCAGTTGGGACCAATGGTAAAGCTATGCTTATGTTATCTGGTGGTATCGATAGTCCTGTAGCAGGGTTTATGGTGGCTAAACGTGGTGTATTCAATGAAGCGGTTTATTACCATTCACCACCATATACAAGTGAACGTGCAAAGCAAAAAGTTGTTGATTTAGCAAAAATATTAGCTAGATACAATGGTAGCTTTAATCTACATATTGTACCATTTACAGACATTCAATTAGATATATATGAAAAATGTCCTCATGACCAATTAACCATTATAATGAGACGTTATATGATGATTATTGCGGAGAGAATCGCTCGTGAGCGTAACTGTTTAGCATTAGTGACTGGTGAAAGTATTGGCCAGGTCGCAAGTCAGACCATTCAGAGTTTAGCGGCAACCAATGAAGTGTGCGGTATGCCTGTCTTTAGACCTTTAATTGGTTTTGATAAAAGTGAGATTATGGACCTTTCACAAAAGATAGAAACATATGAAACTTCGATTTTACCTTATGAAGATTGTTGTACAATCTTTGTGGCAAAACACCCTGTTACAAAACCTAAGATTTCATCTATTGAGAAGTCTGAGAAGAGATTAGCAGATACGATTGAAGAAATGATGGCAAAAGCTATTGCAGATAGAAAAGTGGTAAGAGTTGAGCCTGAATTATAAAGAAAATAAAAAAATCCACCATTAGGTGGATTTTAGTTCTTCATTATTCAATGACAAAGTCTTTAAGTGTGTTAACTACTTCTTCAACAACGTTATCATCGTGAATAGTTAATTCAATAGGTTTGCTTAAATCTAGTGAGAAGATTCCCATGATTGATTTTGCATCTATTACATAACGTCCTGAGATTAGATCAAAGTCAGAGTCGTATTTGCTGACAGAATTCACGAATATTTTTACTTTATCAATTGAGTTCAATGATACTTTAATGGTTTTCATTCGATTGACCTCCTTTAAATTATTATGAGCACATGATGAGTCTCATTTACAGAATTAATACTACACGTTCCTGAATATGATGTCAATGATAATAATGCCTAAAAAATTGTAAGAGATTGTAAGGGATTTGTTGAACTTAATCGGAAGCGGTGAAAGAGGAATTTATGGCAAAAGTAGCATTTCACACCCTTGGGTGTAAAGTTAACCAATATGAAACTGAAGGAATGATGGCCCAGTTTGAATCGAGAGGTTATGATATTGTGAGCTTCTCAGAACAGGCAGATGTCTATTTAGTGAACACTTGTACAGTGACAAATATGGCAGATAAGAAATCTAGACAAATGTTATCAAAGGCTAAGAAGACCAATCCTGATGGTTTTGTTGCAGCTGTTGGTTGTTACGTTCAGGCTTCTGAAGAAGCATTGTCTGAACTTGAACACGTGGATATGCTTATTGGTAATACAGATAAAAATAGAATTGTTGATGTTGTTGAGTCTTATATGGAGAAACATGTGATTCCAGAAGTTGTTGACTTGAAACACTACAAGACATATGATGACATGTGGTTAAGTATTGAACAAGGTCATACCAGAGTTCATATTAAGATACAAGATGGTTGTGATCAGTTCTGTTCTTACTGTATCATTCCATATGCCAGAGGTAGAGTGAGAAGTCGAGACCAACATAGTATTTTAGAGGAAGTGACTAAGCTTGTTTCAAGTGGCTACAAAGAAGTGGTCTTATCTGGTATACATTTGGCGTCTTATGAAACTTCAGACGATTATGTGTTAATTGATTTGTTAGAAGAGTTGGGTAGAGTTGAAGGTTTGTTAAGAGTTCGATTGGGATCCTTAGAGCCAACGCTGATTACCGAAGAATTTGCTGAACGTCTAAGTCAAGTATCTAATATATGTGATCATTTCCACCTCTCAATGCAGTCGGGAAGTGACCAGACACTTAAAGAGATGAACCGTAAATATAAGACATTGGATTATAAAAATGCTGTTGACTTATTAAGAGTTCATTTCCCAAACTCAGCCATTACGACTGATTTGATTGTTGGCTTCCCTGGCGAAAGCGACTTACATTTTGCAGAAACGAAAGCCTTTATTAAGTCAATTGGATTTAGTGATGTTCATGTTTTTAAGTATTCCATGAGAGATGGGACAAAAGCTGCAAAAATGGATGATCAGGTTGATGGGACTATTAAGAATTTAAGATCTTCTGAGGCTATAGCAATTGTTGAAGAAATGAAGAATGATTTTTATAGTAATTTTATGAATAAAACCTTGGATGTCCTAATAGAAGATGAAGTTATTATAAAGGATGAAGCCTACTATATAGGCCATACAAATAACTATCTAAAGGTCTATATGAAGAAAAAGGATTTGGAGCTTTTAAACAATATTGTTGCACTAGAAATTAGCGAAAAATTTGCGGATGGTTTATTAGGATTTTAATAGAGATTTAATTGTTTTTTTGGCTCATATAGTTTACACTGTAGGTAAGTAGAAATTGATTGATACAAATGTATGGAAGGAGTGAGTAGATGGGTAAGTTTGGCAACACCTTATTTTTTAAAAAGTTTGATAAAGAGCCGGAAAATGAAGTGAAGCAAGTCTTAACAGAAGTGTATGAAGCGTTGAACGAAAAAGGCTATAACCCTAACTACCAGATAGTCGGTTATATTTTGTCTGGGGATCCAACATACATAACTAGTCATAACGGTGCAAGAACTAAGATTAGTAAACTGGAGAGAGATGCATTGCTTGAAGAGTTAGTAGAAAGTTACATAGAACACAATTTAAAATAAATGAAAAGACTGTAGAACAATAAAGCACATCTTAAGATTATGCACTTGTTGATTTAAGATTCTTTATAGGCTACAGTTTTTGTTTGATAATAGGCAGGAGAACACATGAGGTTAATGGCCCTAGATTATGGTAGCAAAACAGTAGGTGTGGCAGTAAGTGATCCTTTTGGATGGACAGCACAACCTGTTGAAACCATTACAAGAAAAGATGAAGAGAACTTGGTGGCAACCATTCAACGTATGGATGAGATTATCAAAGAATTCGGCGTTGAGAAGATCGTCCTTGGGATGCCCAAAAATATGAATAACACCGAAGGTGAACGTGTAGAGAAGACGCGTAAATTCTCAAGACGTATTCAGAAGGAATTTAAGTTAGAAGTTATAGAATGGGACGAGAGATTAAGTACCTTGGGTGCTAGTAGAGCCCTAACAGAAGCAGATATGAATAAAAAGAAGCAGAAGAAAGTAATTGATAAGATGGCAGCCGTATTTATTTTACAGGGCTATTTGGATTGTCATAAATAGGAGGACCTATGGATAAAATTAAATTTACATTTGACGAAACCAATGAAGAAGTAACGTTTTGCATATTAGCCAATACACAGTACAATGACATGGCCTATGTTTTGGTAATTGATGATCAAGATGTGGATTCTGACGACGCAGATGTCTATATTCTTAAAGCAACAGAAGTAGATGACATTGATGTTTATTATGACATTGTTGATGATGATGACGAAATCAATGCGGTTTTACCAGCCCTTGAGAAGCAATTAAGTGATATTGAGATTGATTAACAGTTGGGATTGATTGACAAAATCCTTTAGCTAACATATAATTTAATAGTGAAATTAAAAACTATAGCTATTAGGGGATAAACAAAATGGTCAAATTTATAGACTTATATGAGAAAACTTTAAAAGAGAATGGGTATAAACTTACCAACCAAAGAAGAGTAGTGCTTGAAGCACTTTATAAAAGAAATGGCGATCATCTGACGGCTGAAGAAGTACATCAGATAGTTAAAGATGTGAACCCTGAAATAGGACTTGCTACCGTTTATAGAACTTTACAATTATTATCAGAGCTTGGTTTGATTGACAAACTTAACTTAGATGATGGTATTGTAAGATACGAAATCGGCGAGATGGATACTAAACATCGTCACCACCACTTAATCTGTCAGGAATGTGGATCAATCGAAGGTGTTGATGATGATATGCTAGACTCATTAGAAGACGAATTTTTTACGAAATATGGATTCAAAGTAACAGATCACGTAGCGAAATTTTACGGCGTTTGTAGCAAATGTTTAGCGAAATAAATGGAAACTTATAAATAGAGTCATAGCAAGATGCCTTTATTCGATATGATAGAGGCACTTTTGTTGTGTACAAGAATTAGAAATGAATGAGGTGTTCGTTTGAACAAAAACAAAGCAAAATTGAAAGTAATTCCTTTAGGTGGATTGGAACAGATCGGTATGAACATAACCGTGTTCGAATACGAAGAGGACATAATTGTTGTTGATTGTGGAATTGCTTTCCCAGAAGATGAGATGTTAGGAATTGATTTGGTCATTCCAGATGTTGAATATCTTAAAATGAATCAACATAAGGTAAGAGGGATTGTGTTAACACATGGTCACGAGGATCATATAGGAGCCCTTCCTTATGTACTTAAGCAGTTGAACGTTCCTGTCTATGGAACAAGGTTAACTATTGGACTTGTAGAGAATAAATTAAGAGAACATAAAATCTTAAACGATGTAGACCGTACAGTGATTACACCAGGTCAGAAGATCAAGCTTGGCTGTTTTAATGTAGAGTTTATTCGTACAAACCACTCAATCCCGGATCCTGTAGCATTAGCGCTACACACACCAGCTGGTACGGTTATTCACACTGGTGACTTTAAAGTAGACTTCACACCAATCTATGGTAAACCAATTGATCTACAAAAATTTGGTGAACTTGGTAAAAAAGGTGTTCTATTATTAATGGCTGACTCTACGAATGCTGAGAGACCTGGCTTTACTAAAACAGAAAGCTCAGTTGGGCGTGCGTTTGATGATTTATTCTCTAATTTTAAGGGCAAAAGAATCATCGTTGCAACGTTTGCTTCAAATGTAGATAGGGTACAGCAAATTATACATGCGGCAGGTAAGTATAAGAGAAAAGTCCTTGTTGAAGGCCGTAGTATGAAGAATGTTGTAGCAACAGCTATTGAGCTTGGCTACATTAAGATGCCTAAAAAGATGATGATAACATTTGAAGAACTAGATCAATACAAAGATGGTCAAGTAGTTATTATTACAACAGGTAGTCAAGGTGAGCCGATGGCGGCATTATCAAGAATGGCTTATGACAATCATAGACATATTCAGATTCACAAGGATGACAAGATTATCTTTAGTTCAAAACCAATTCCGGGTAATGAAAAAAGTGTATCAAGAGTTATAAACACACTTTTTGCCAAGGGTGCTGAAGTTATATTTGAGGACACACATGTATCTGGACATGCTTACCAAGAGGAATTGAAGTTAATTCATACTTTGGTTAAACCTAAGTACTTTGTCCCTATCCATGGTGAATATAAACACATGAAGAAACATGCTGAACTTGCTGAGAACCTTGGCATGAAGTCAGACAAGATCACAATATTATCACCTGGTGATGTATTTGAACTTAACAATAAAGAAGCTAGCAAAACTGGGCGCATCAATTCACAACCAATATTTGTGGATGGTTTAGGTGTTGGCGATGTAGGTAGTATAGTACTTAGAGACCGTCAGAAGTTATCACAAGATGGTTTGATGACTGTGGTGCTGACTATTTCAAAAGAAACTAGACAAGTTGTAGCAGGTCCTGATATTGTATCAAGAGGATTCGTTTATGTTAGAGAGTCTGGGGATTTAATGGGTGAAGCAAGAGAGGTTGTTGTTAAAGCCCTTGACCAATGTAACAACCGTAATATTAGAGACTGGGGTAAAATCAAAATGGCTGTCAGAGATGCTTTAAGAGATTACCTATGGATTAAAACAAAACGTAATCCGATGATTCTTCCAGTGATTATGGAAGTGTAACTTAGTCAATTAATAGATTTGTAATATTTAGATATGGATAAATTTAATATCTATCCTGTAAAATTCTACAGTGTAAGGTGAGGCCTATGTACGAACATTTTAAAGATGAAACAATTAATTTTGTTGAAAAAATGAAAAAGACTCAAAGTTACATTGATTACCTTAATTATAAGACGTTTTTGGAAAATCAACCTGAGTTACTTAGTCAAGTGAATGAATTTCGTAAGAAAAGTTTTGAAATTCAAGCTGGACACAAGTATGGGTACTTTAATGCCTATGAAAATTTACTAAGGTTGAATGAAGAATACGAGGATTTGTTAAGTGAGCCCATCGTAAAGTCATTTTTAAATGCTGAACTTGAAGTGTCTAAGATGATTAACGAGGTGCTAAATACTTTTGCTAGTGAGATTGATATGGATTTAGACTTCCTTACCAATCCTCAGTAGAATAAGATAAGAGGTTGGATTTATGATTACAAAAATATTAGGTGAAGTTTTTCAGATTGGTTTTAAGGTGGTTGCTGCTATTTTAGCGGTGGTGATTCTTGTGAATGGTGGGAAATGGGCTTATGCTCAGGCTTACGATTTAATGTCAAGAACGCCAAGTGCCAATCAAGAGATTAGGAACATATCAGTTAATATACCGAAAGGTTCAACGACTGAAACAATTGCCAATATACTTGAAGAGAATGGTCTGATTGATAGTACACTATATTTTAGACTAATTTCAAGATTGAACGGTTTTGATGCTAACTTCCAATATGGTGACTATGTATTTTCTACAGGTCAAAGTGAAGAAGATATGATGGAAATACTGTTGACAGAAGGTGCGAAGAGAGAGACAAAGACTTTTACTATTGTAGAAGGCTTATCACTAGCTGAAGTGGCTAATTCTCTTGTGGCCCAAGGTATGTGTACTGAGATTGATTTTTATAATGCTCTTGATAACACTAACTGGGGTTATAAATTCTTAGACAGTATACCAAGAACTGGTGATAGAAAAGTCCTTTATCAAGGCTATTTATTCCCTAGTACATATGAAGTATATGTAGATGCAACTGCCGTTGATATTATTTCAACTATGTTTGACCAAATGGATAAAATATGGACAGATGAGTTTTACGCTCAAGCTGAACGAAATAATATGACTGTAGATGAGATTATGACCATTGCTTCAATCATCGAAAAGGAAGTTGTAGCACCAAGTGAGCAACAAACGGTATCAGGTGTTATATACAATAGACTTGGTAGTAGTACACCATTACAGATGTGTTCAACTGTAATGTATGTTTTAGATATTGATCGGAGTTATCTGACTTATGATGACTTAGAGGTTGATTCACCCTACAATACTTACAAGTACGCTGGATTACCAGTTGGACCAATTGCAAATCCTGGATTGGGTGCTATAAGAGCAGCCTTATACCCAGAAGAACATGGTTATATATACTTTGTGCTTAAAGATGATGGTTCAGGTACACATGAGTTCAATTCAACATTACAAGAACACAATCGAGATAAAGCTAAGTATAAAGATGCAGTGAATTTCTAGAATATTTTACAGGACAATTACTAGCGATAGTGATTGTCCTTATTATTTGTTAACCTTTTATAAAGTGCTATGTTATACTATAGATACAATGAATTTAGGAGACAATATGGATATTACAAACCCACAAGTTAGAGAATATTTAGCGACAGTTATGCCAGAACGTTCAGAAGAACTTCAAGCGCTGAATGACTATGCGCAGGAACATACAGTACCAATTATAAAACACGAGATGGAGCAGTTCTTGCAATTTATAATAACCTTACATAAGCCTAAAAGAATTTTGGAGATTGGCACAGCTATTGGTTATTCTTCAATTATTATGGCTGGTGCTTCTGGAGAAGTAGAGATTACAACTTTAGAAAAATCAGAACGTATGATTGAGCGAGCGAAGGAAAACTTCACTACATTTGCTATTGATGATCGTGTTACTTTGATTGAAGGGGATGCGGTTGAAACATTGAAATCTTTATCTGAACCTTTTGATATGGTTTTCATGGATGCTGCCAAGGGTCAATACATGAATTTCTATGATGATTCGGTACGGTTGTTGAACTCAGGTGGGCTTTTGATTGCTGATAATATACTACAAGAAGGATTGATTGCTAAGTCTAGATTTGCTATTCCAAGACGGCAAAGGACCATTCATGGCCGTATGCGGGAGTTTATATCGATGATGTCTAGTCATCCTGATTTTACGACGACGGTGCTGCCGATTGCTGATGGTGCGACGGTGAGTTTAAAGAAATAAGGGTGAAGATTCAACACGGAAAACACGGAAAAACACGGAAATCACGAAATAATATAATGTAACTATAAACTCGCTATTTTGAGAATTTATGTAGGAATGGTGAGTGTATTGTTTCTAATTGTGAAAGTTAATTTTATACGGTCATCCTGAGGAGGCGTTTTTTGCCGACGTGAGGATCTATAAGAAAGAGGACAAAATGAAAAAACCTGAATTACTAATCCCAGCAGGGAGCATAGAGAATTTATATATAGCAGTTGCCTATGGTGCTGACGCTGTTTACATAGGTGGTGAACAGTTTGGCTTAAGAGCAAAGGCTAAGAATTTTACTAAAGAGCAAATGGCAGAAGGTATTAAATACGCCCACGACAATGGGGTGCAAGTTTATATTACAGCCAATATTATTGCTCATAATGATGATATTGATCAGGCTAAAGCTTATTTTGAAGAATTAAAAGATAGTGGGGCTGATGCTGTCATTGTAGCAGACCCTGGTATGTTTATGATTGCTAAAGAAACCATGCCTGATATGGAGTTACATCTTAGTACACAGGCTAATAACACTAATTTTGCTACTATGAATTTCTGGCATCAACAAGGTGTTCAAAGGGTTGTTGTTGCAAGAGAACTCTCTTTAGAGGAAATTGCCAAAGCTAAAGCACAAGTGCCTGTAGATCTTGAATTTGAGGCATTTGTACATGGTGCTATGTGTATTTCATATTCGGGCAGATGTCTTTTGAGTAATTATATGAGTGGAAGAGATGCGAATAAAGGCTCTTGTACACATCCTTGTAGATGGACATATAACTTAGTTGAAGAAACACGCCCAGGTGAATACATGCCTGTAGAAGAGAATGAGCGTGGTACATATATATATAATTCCAAGGACTTATGTATGATAGGCCATGTAGATGACCTTGTGAAAGCTGGCATAGATAGCTTCAAAATTGAAGGACGAATGAAGACGGCTTTGTATGTTGCAACAGTAACCAAGGCGTGGAGAGAAGCTATCGATGACTACTTTGATGATCCTGAATTGTATGATTCTAAACGTACTTATTACGAAGCAGAAGTTAAGAAATGTACACATAGACAATTTTTTACAGGCTTCTATTATAACAAGGCAGATGAAGATGGCCAGATTTATGATTCCAATACCTATGTAAGAAGTTATACATTTGTTGGAAAAGGTATAGAGTACAACAAAGAGAAAGGGTTGGCACATATTCAACAAAGAAATAAATTTGTTGTTGGTGACAGACTAGAAGTCATCAAAAGCAATGGTGAAAATGTTGAATTTATCGTAGAAAAGATGTACAATGAGGAAGATGAGGTCGTTATGTCTGCACCTCATCCAAAACAAGATATTTGGATAGAAACTGATATAGAGATTTTAGCAAATGAAATCATTAGAAGACCAGCGGATCAATAGATAAAGAGATCCGCTTATATACAATTAGGGACATTATGATAGACTATAAGACAAAAGAGGGTGCATGAGTTGAGAAACTTTAAGAAGAAGTTGCGTATTGGAGATTTACTGCTTCAATATGGCATCATTAATGACGAACAATTACAATCGGCCTTATCTAAGCAAAAAGTTGATGGCGGAAGAATTGGTGAACTCTTAATTGATATGGGTTACGTGACAAGAGAAAACATCAATGAAGTACTTGAGTATCAGCTTGGAATTCCCTATGTTAACTTAAGCGAATATGACATTGATAAAGAAGCGACAAGTATTATTACTGAAACCCTTGCTCGCCGTCACATGTTAATCCCAATCAAAAAAACAGAAACTGAATTATATGTAGCCATGGAAGACCCCCTTAACATTTTTGCTATTGATGATGTTAGAATCTTCTCGGGTAAAGATATTGTTCCTATGTTAACAACGGAAGAACATGTTCTTAAAGCGATTGATTTGCACTATGGTAAAGAACAAGCAAACCAAGCAGCTGAACAATATAAGGCAGAGCATGCTGTTGATATAACCTTGGATATAGATGATGATGAAGAAAATCTTAGTGTTAAGAATGCTCCTATTGTTAAATTAGTAAATACGATACTTGAACAAGGTGTCCACAACAGAGCTAGTGATATTCATATAGAACCATATGAGAAACATATACGTGTACGTTATAGAATAGATGGTTCTCTTAAGCAACTGTTTGATTATGAGAAGCAATTGTTATCTGCAATCGTTGCTCGTATTAAGATTATGTCTGGAATGGACATAGCTGAGAAACGTAAACCACAAGATGGTCGTATCAGTATATCTGTTGATCGATCAGAGTATGATATTCGTGTATCTTCCTTACCAACTAGTTATGGTGAGAAGATTGTTATGCGTTTGAATTCTAAAGAAGGATTTAATATTGGTAAAGAAGCCTTAGGTTTCTATAAAGATGACTTAGATAAATTTGAAGGTATACTTAGCAATCCTTTTGGTATTATCCTTGTAACAGGTCCAACGGGTAGTGGTAAGTCGACAACATTATATACATCACTTAATGAGTTGAACGATGAAGATATTAACATTGTTACCGTAGAAGACCCAGTTGAGTCTCAGATTGAGGGTATTAACCAAGTTCAAGTACATGAAAAAGCAGGCATGACATTTGCAGCTGCCCTAAGATCTATATTACGTCAGGACCCTGATGTAATCATGATTGGTGAGATTCGTGATGGTGAGACGGCTGAGATTGCGGTTAAGGCATCAATCACGGGTCACTTGGTTGTTAGTACGCTTCATACAAATGATGCCCCAAGTTCAATAACTCGTCTTATTGATATGGGTATTGAGCCCTTCCTTATTGGTGCATCTGTTGTTGGTGTTATTGCGCAACGCCTTGTTAGAAGATTATGTCCTAAGTGTCGTGAACGATTTGAAGCAACCGACTATGAAAGAAATATATTAGGTATTCCAGACGATCAAGATCAATATTTATATAAGGCTGTAGGTTGCCATGTATGTAATAACTCAGGTTATATTGGTCGTATTGGTGTTTATGAAATTATGGAAGTTGACCATCAGATAAGAGATATAATAAACCATAATGGTACATCAGACGAAATACGTAAAGTAGCAATGAAATCTGGTATGCATACATTAAGGTTTAATGCATCCAGGTTAGTTATTGATGGCACTACAACAGTAGATGAATTACTTAGAATTGCATACGGAACTGATTAAATATAGAGATAAAACAGAATGAGTAGGAGGCAAACTATGACTATTGAGGAACTACTGGGCATTGCTAGAGAAAGAGGTGCTTCTGATGTACACATAACAGTTGGTGTACCACCAATTTTACGTGTTCATGGTGAATTAGAATACTTACCATATGATGTGCTCGTTCCAGAGGTAACTAAAGAACTTATATACCCGACAATGACAGAGGACTACCGTACCCAATTTGAAGATAAAGGTGAGGTGGACTTCTCATTTGCGATTCCAAGAATTGGTCGATATCGTGTTAATGCCTTTATGCAAAGAGGGTCCATTGCAGCAGCTTTTCGGCTGGTTGCTTCAGAAGTACCTAATCCAGAGATACTTGGAATTCCCCATTCGGTTGTTGAACTTTACAAGAAGCAAAGAGGTTTGATTCTTGTAACAGGTCCGACAGGAAGTGGTAAGTCTACGTCTTTAGCTTCTGTTATTAATGAAATTAATAAAAAGAGAAGCTCTCATATTATTACACTTGAAGACCCAATTGAATACTTACATAAACATGATAAAAGTATTGTGAATCAAAGAGAAGTTGGTATGGACACTAAAAGTTATGCCAATGCTCTTCGTGGCGCCTTAAGACAAGACCCTGATGTTATCCTGGTTGGAGAGATGCGTGATCTTGAGACAATTTCAATAGCTATTACAGCAGCAGAAACGGGTCACTTGGTCTTATCAACCCTTCATACAATTGGTGCAGTGAACACAATTGATCGTATCATTGATGTATTCCCACCGCATCAACAACAGCAGATTAGAGTACAATTGTCAGCAGTACTTGTATCGGTAGTATCACAACAGTTGATACCAACAATGGATGGTAAGGGTAGAGCAGCTTCCTTTGAAGTGATGCATACAAACCCAGCAATTCGTAACTTAATTAGAGAAAACAAGAGTCATCAGATCCTATCTATTATGCAGACCAATAAACGTCTGGGTATGCAAACGATGGACGATTCACTTTTGGAACTAGTAAGATCTGGTAAGATAGACAGAGAAGCTGCTATAACATACGCTCAAGATGCTATTAATCTTGAAAGAAGACTCTGATAATTGTAGCTATAGATACGCAAAGGCAAAATCATAGGCTGTGAGGCCTAAAAGACATGGACACAAGTACTCATTTACTAGGACTGCGTGGGTGGTATAATGACTATAGAAGGGTTACATCGTTACCTTATGTCATTGACACATGACAAGTGGATGATACAGGGGTGTCATAACATGTAACCTAAGGAGGCAACAAATGGCTAACTTCAATTATTCAGCCATGGATAAAACAGGTAAAATTACAAAAGGTAAACTAGAAGCAAGAACTAAGGAGTTAGCCTTCAAGACGCTGAAGGATAATAACTTATACCCTATGGAAGTTAATGAAGAGGGTAGTTTGCAAAAGGACATTGTAATTGGCAACCCGATTAAGACAAAAGATTTAACGATCTTTTGTCAACAATTTGAAGCGGTATTAACAGCTGGAATTAGTGTGTTGGAGGCCTTACACTTACTCAGAGAGCAAACAGAGAATAAACATTTTCAAAATATCATTGGGGATTTGTACACGTCTGTTGAGCAAGGAGAGTCTTTGTCAGCGTCCATGATGAAACACCCAAAGACATTTCCTTCAATCTTAATAAATATGATTGAGGCGGGTGAGGTCAGTGGTAATCTCGAGATAGCACTGAATAGAATGGCTGTTCACTTTGATAAGGAATACAAGCTAAAGCAAAGCATTCAGAAAGCAACAACATACCCAATCGTGGTATCGGTAATTGCTATAGCAGTAGTAATATTGTTACTTGTAGTTGTTATTCCAACATTTGTTGGAATGTTTTCTGACCTAGGCATGGAATTGCCTTTAAGTACACGATTATTGTTAGCTATGAGTGATTTTGTTATTGGAAGATGGTATATCCTAATTGCGATCGTAATCGTAATCACAGGCTGCATAATTTTTTATGCAAAATCAGAGGTTGGTAAGATGGCTCTAAGCGGCATTAAGCTAAAGGTACCTTTGTTTGGACCGCTAAATACAAAAGTTGTTGCTTCAAGATTTTCAAGAACATTAAGTACTTTGTTAGCTTCAGGATTACCTTTATTGGAGGCAATTGAAGTAGTATCCAAAGTTGTAGATAATCATTTTGTCGAAAAGGGTCTCATGAATGCTAAAGATCAAGTATCAAAAGGTATACAATTATCAAAACCAATTGAGGAAATGAATGTTTTTCCACCAATGATTACCCACATGGTTAGGATTGGTGAAGACACAGGACAACTTGAACCGATACTTGATAATGTGGCTGATTTTTATGATTCTGAAGTGGAAACAGCTGTGGCACAATTAACAACTATGCTTGAGCCGCTTATTATCGTTGTTCTTGCTGTGATTGTAGGATTTGTTGTAATCTCTATCATACAACCAATGTTTCAAATGTATAATGGAGTTAGTAATTATTAATATAATATCAAACATAAGGAGATGTAAATTATGAAAGAATTATTAAACAGAATTTGGAAGAAAGAACAAGGTTTTTCATTGATAGAACTTATTATTGTAATAGCAATTTTAGCTATTATAGCTGCTATTGCTGTACCTAACTTGATTGAAAATATTAACAACTCAAGAAAAACATCAGATATAGCGAATGCCAAAATAATTGCGGATTCATTAGCAGTAGTTGTTGCTCAGGATCCTGCACTTTCTCAAAGTTTTGGTTGGACTGTTTTTGCAGCAGGTAGTGCAACAAACACTATTGATGAAGCAGCAGATACACTTAATGATGTAATTCCTGAATTACAGTTCCAAACTGGTACTTTTGGTACAACTTTTGAAGTTCAAATGGTCACTAATGGAGCTATTCAAGTCCGTACTGGTGGAGCAACTAAAGCTGATTTATTCCCAGATCCAGCGGCAAGTCACGAATAAAGTTGATATTAATATTTTTAGTATACGGAATAGTTATTGGAAGTTTTCTGAATGTACTTATACTTAGAATACCTGTAAAGGAAGAGTTTGTAAAAACTAGATCCCACTGTACTCAATGTGGATACCAACTTAGATGGTATGATTTGGTTCCAATTATTAGCTATTTAACGTTACAAGGCAAATGTAGAGAGTGTAAAACTAAAATTAGTATACAGTATCCATTAATAGAGCTGCTCAATGGAGCAGCCTATTTGGGTATTTACCTATATTCTGGCATCGCATGGGAGACAATCATTAGTTGTATTGTCTTTTCTTTGCTTCTAGTAATATTTATGATAGATTTACGCCATAAAATTATTCCTAATGGACTAGTAATTGCTATATTTATTGTATCTATTTTTAGGATGATTATGTTACAGACTTATTTTGATTCGGTTATTGGTTTCTTTACAGTATCCTTATTTCTCTTATTGTTAGCTCTTTTAACAAAGGGAGGTATGGGAATGGGTGATATTAAATTGATGGCTGCTTCGGGAGTATTATTGGGTTGGCAAAATAATATTTTAGCATTAATGATAGGGGCTGTATTGGGATCTGTCATTGGTGTAAGTCTAATTATCTTTAAGGTAATAAAGAGAAAACAAATGATTCCATTTGGACCATTTTTAACTATTGGCATATTTGTCGCCATGCTATTTGGTGACATACTAGTTCAATGGTATATTAGTATGATTCTTATTTAAAAGGAGGCAACTGTGAGTTATCCAAAAAGAGGGCTTTCCATAGATATTGGAAATGAGAGAATCAAAATTATCGAGTACCAAAAAAATAAAGATAAGATAAAAGTTAAAAATGCATTATTATTAGATACACCAGATGGGGCTGTTGAAGATGGTGCAATTATTAAGACTGACGAAATAGTTGATTTGATTGTGGATTCACTTAAGGTAGAAGGCATAAAGTCTAAACAGGTCATTTTTTCAATTGCATCCAGTAAAATCATTACCAGAGAATTGGATTTGCCTGACATACCAAAGAAGAAATTAGACACTATGGTTTCTCTTAATGCTGAGGAGCAATTTCCTGTAAATCTCGCAGAGTACATAACAGATTATCGAATTCAAGATAAATTCACTGAGAATGATGAGCAGATGGTGCGAACTAATATTGTTGCAGCGTACGCAGAACTAGTAAATAGTTACATCGAATTATCAAACCGTTGTGGTTTGAAAATGGCTGGTATAGATTATGCTGGTAATAGCATTGTTAGTTTTTGTGAAAAGCTTGAAGATGATGGTACCTATATGTTATTAGACTTTGGTAGCACTAGTACCATGGTTACAATTATGAGTGGTGGAAAAGTAAGGTTTAGTCGTAATCTAGTTTATGGTATGCGAATGATGATAAATAGTATAAAAGAGCATTTTGGTGTCAGCTATGATGAAGCAGTTAAAATTGCTTCTGATCAAACATTACTAAAACATGAAAGTGATTCTAATGACTATCTTAGTTCTGACACGTCAGCTGCACTTAATCAAATTCTTAATGGTATATCTCGACTGTTAGATTATTATTCATCTCGAAACAAGGATAATGTTTCAGATATATATGTGTCTGGTGGGGGAAGTCATATAAATGGACTTCCAGAATATGTTTCTGAATATTTTAATATCGAGGTGAAGAAGGTTGATAATCTAGCTCAAGTATCATCACAAAGTGATAATTTTAGTAGTAACCAGGACTTATACCTGATTGCGCTAGGGACAATATATTCAACCATTAATTTACTTCCAAAAGATATATTAAATAAAGATAAAGCTAAAGCAGCAATGCGTCTTAAGGTGGAATTAGGTGTATTAGCAGCGATAATGATTGGAGTCGTCTTGTATTTACCTTACTTATCAGTGCAGGACTTAAAAGAACAAATTGTTGTATTACAAAGTGAAAAAGAAGAAAAGATGATTGTAATACCACTTAAAGCTGAGTTTGAGTCGATTAAGCAGAAGGAAAAATTCTATGTAGAGATGGATTCTATAACTTATTCGACTACTGAAGTAGTTGCAGATGTGCTAGGTATCATGGAGAAAGAGTTGCCGTCCGATGTTGGTTTTATGTCGATCACAAATACTGAGACAGGTATGTTGATTTCTGCTGAGGCCATGGATAAGTTAACAGTTGTAAATCTGATTAAATCGTTGAAGAAAATGGAATATAGTGGAATGCCGCTATTTAGTAGAGTTTATATTCCTGGTATTACATCAACCGGTGAAGATGGACAAGAGTTTTTAGATGGTGAGTACCAGACCTCTTTTGATATAATTTGTGATTATTATTTGGAGGTGGAATAATGAATAGTAGAGAGAAGAAACTAATTACTTTAGTTCTATTTTTATTAGTGTTACTTGTACTATACTACCTTGTATATCGACCCATTAAAAATGAAGAAAGAAAATTGGAATCTGAAATTTCAAGTCTTCAACAGGAGTTAGATGATTTGAGGGTAGAATATGACAAATTACCCGAGTATAGAGAAAGTATATTGTTAGCACAAGAGAATATTGAATGGATTCTTGAAAAGTATCCTTCGGGATTGACGCAAGAAGATGCCTTTTTTCTACTCTTTCAAGTAGAAAATGAATTTGATGATATCAAGATTGAAACGCTTGATTTTACTGATGTAGAAATATTAAACTATAGTGATGAAAATAATGACGAAAATACAGCTAGGTCCCTAAAACAGTCTGTAGGTACTAGTTTGAAGTTTGAATATTCAGATTTAAAAAGGTTTCTTAGGTTCATAGAATCTTATGATGATAGAATTGTACTAGAAGGGTTAACATTAAACATGGAACCTGAGGATGATCTTATGAGTGCATCTATTTTAGTAAACATGTATGCCATAGCTTCAGAATCTAGACCATATGAACCACCAACCTTCGATCCGGTAGACATTGGTAATCCAGATCCATTCATAGCAGGAGAAGCTAACGAAAGTGAAGAAGTTGTTGTGAGACCGACCGATGGAGATGGTGACTTTTTCATAAGATTAAAGCCAACAGAGTCAGACATTGATGCGCAAATTATTGGTCGTAGGAATGATGATAATCAATCAACTTATGTACGTTCTGACCTGAATCAAGAAGTAAGTGCTATTATAAGAATCTATGAAGAAAATGGTCAATACCTTGCAAACTATGATGTACAAGGTGACTTTGTTGAAGCTGTATTATTTGAGCTAGGTCAAGTTTTAGAGATTGATTTATACTCTTCAAGTCGACTGGGTGCAGATGATTTATCAGCAATGATATTAACAGTATTTAATCAGACTGAGGAAATTCTTTATCTTAACACGATAGAAGAAGATGCAACCAATCCTAGATTGAAGATTATTACTTCAGAAGGAAAAGTTGTCGTGGAATAGGTGATACATATGAAACGATGGATCAAACAACTAAAACAGAATAATGGGTTTTCGTTGGTTGAGGCCATCGTTTCTGTAGTTATACTTGGTATAGCTATAGTACCTATATCTATGGTTTTTACCCGTAGTATTGATACAACTATAGGGTCGAGAGAACAATTAAACGGCACTAAGATTGCTCAGTATTATATGGAAAATCTGAAAAATCTTTCAACAGAAGATTTGGTTGATATGTTACCTGCGGGCACTAAAACTTATGATTCAACTACGGATATGACAACATCTCCTGATTTAGACAGTGTGCCAGTAGGTTATCGTGTAGTATTGTCTTATGAGACTGATGTAAACCTTGCAGAGTATGCATTGCCATCAGCTAAACCTATGGCTGATGTGGATGCTATTGTGCATATTGATAGCGGTTATGCTGCTGCTGTAGACATTCATAATGGTGATTATTCAGGTACTGCTGTTAATACACCAATTTTAGCAGTCAGCCAATCTAGAAGGATACTTATAGAAGCAAGACGTAGTACGAACGAAGCGAAGATAAGCTATATAGATGATGCCACACCTAGCAATGATAATGGCTCAATGGCTAATATTCCTTTGGATAATAAAGCGATAAGATTTGTGATGGGTTCAGGAACTGGCTCTAATCTCTACACAACAGTGATAGAGGTTGACAGTGACCTTGAGGAAGCCCTAACCATCTATATTTATGAAGATGAAGATAATACGGTATCTACCACAACGGAAATTACAACTGGGATCTGCAGTTTTAGTAGAAATCTTTATGAAGTAAGTGGTAGTGAATACAGGATTCTAGAAACAAGGGTAGAGGTCTACAATGACAATACCAATGAACTAATAGCAACTTTAACAAGTACAGCAATTAATGAGTAGGTGATAACATGATCCGTCTAAAAGATAATAAAGGCTCTACTTTGATGCTTATTGTTATTACAATTGCAATTCTTAGTGTGCTTGGAACTGCACTCTTATCCATGACACTTATGAATGTTAACATGAAACAAAGTGACTATAGGATTAAGCAGTCTGTTTATTATGCTGAATCAGGAATTGATCAGGTCTATGCAAGAATTGGTAAAATTGTTGAGGATGGTATTGAGTACGCTATAGCTGAAACAGATACTGAAATGCAACAAATCCTCCAATATGTGGATGAAATGATAGATGATCCTAATCTCATGACAACAAATCCTCACATGCCTTATGCAGGTTTAATTGATGGTGAAGGTATGTTAGATAAGGCGCAGTTTGAAGCTGATGCTCAAGATATATATAAAAGACATTTTAGAACCTACCTGAATAATCTAGATTCTGATGCAGACCCTGATAATGATATAGGGGAAGTGTTAGATGACTCAAACGTTAATTATATCTATTTAGACTCGAATAACCCTAGTCACCCTACCAAACCATCCAATTTGTTAATTACCTTTGATAGTATCGAAGAATTTCCAGATGTTAATAATCCGGGTGAGTTTGTTATAAAGGGTGTCACATCTGAATTTGAGATGGCGGATAGAACAACAAAACGTGTTAAAACAGATATTGTCATAACTGACAACATCACCTCATACCCAGTACAAACCCTAGAATCACGGATTAGGGTTATGGATAACCCTATATGGCAACAACCCTTAGTTGCCCATCAAAATATTGAGATTGAATCTGATACTGTTATTAATGGGGATGTTTATGGCTATGGAACTATTCCTGCCAATACTGAAACTGCAGATCCTGGAGATTTCGGTGGTATCATTATTGGAGATGATAACAGCGTTACGGTAAATGGTGATCTTTTTACACGCTCTTATGTACAATTAGGAGAAGGTTTATTCTCTAATTATAACAGCGCAGACTTAACCGTTAATAATGGGCTTATTTACGCGAACTCCTTGGTAGTACAGAAATATGCAAGTGGTGATTTGCTTGTGAACGGGGCAGTTTACACTAAAGATGACCTTGAGATGAATGGTACTAACGCATCTTCAGTCACCATAAATGGCAGCTATTATGGCTACTCGGATGGTAGTAATCCTGGTACAACCCATGATGGTTCAAGTGCAATAGTTTTGAATTCGGATATGAGTCAAGCTACGTTAACCATCACCGGAACACCATCAGGTGTAATGGATCATGATGAAGTAGTAAGCGGTATTGTAATAGGTGGTACAGCCTATGTAGACGTAGAACCTACTAGATTCCAGACATCAGAGTCTGTATCTCTTAAAGGGAATTACCTAGCATATACATGGGCGTTTTCTGATTTAGATATTCAAAATATTATGGATGACACAAATTTCTTAATAACTGAGAATTTATTTTCAAATCAAACAGACAAAACAAACTACGTGGATAACTTTCTTAGTAAAGAGAATGTGTCGTGGCAAAGTGTCACTGGCTCAATAGCCAAATTTGCAAGTGGTTCTACAATATCAGGGTCAAGTTCCTTTAAGGAAAAAGCAGGTTATTTCTTATCCTTTGAAGAATTCATAGATCAAGGTAGTGGTAATTTTATAAAGACTGGTGGCGCTAATATTAACCTTAGTAATTATGAGTATACAACTGGCTTACAATTAGTTGGTCAGAAATTTGAATATAACCCTTCTGATATAAATGATTATGATGACTTAAAGACGAAAATCATTGATGATTATTTATATCAAGCACACCAAATGACTTATAGATTAGGTGATAATACGTCTAATATAGAGGAGGTTTGGAATGGTGCTGCTGCTGAGGCTCCTACCATTAGCAATATCAATGTTGTAGAGAAATATACAAGTATAGATTTGCCAGCAGGTGATCCAGTGTCATTGAGTTTACCTTTTGTCAAAAACGAAGCTACAACAAGTATAATTAACGGGCAACCGGCAAGAGAGATAATTCATATAAGTCAAAGTGTTGCAGATCTCCATTTGTACGGTGCTGGTACAGCTTTTGCAGGTCCGGACACCTTAACAGAGGTCCTTCTAGGTGAGAATGCCCAGGGAATTATCCTACGTAAAGGAGATATATATATTTATGGAGATCTTAACTTTGCAGGAACAATCATAACCACAGGCAACATATATTTACAAGCAGGTAATCAAACATTTTATAATAATAATAACAGGGTAAGAGAATTTATAGCTAACTTGATATACACAGAAGATGAAGTGTATGACCAGTTTGAGGTGACAACCTATAATGGTTCAGGAACTACGCCTGTTAACTTAGGAGAACTTGAGTTTGTTGAGGTTAATTACACAGAACCAACCTTTAACGATGCTAGTAACAGTGTCTTTGGATACGACGAATGGATACACTTTAAATATTGGACAGTAGATAGATAGGTGTTTGGATGAAATGGTTAAGAGATGAATCAGGGTATAGTTTAATAGAGATGATTATTACCATAGGCCTTATTGCTATTGCCCTTGGAACGACTTCTTTTGGCCTTAGTACTATTTATAATAGTAATGTCAACAGTTATGTGAATGAAGTAGCCAATGAAGTTCGCTTGGCTAGAGCTAGAGAAATGGCTGCTAGTAAAAATGACTATCAGGTTGTATTTGAATACAATACGGCTGAACAGAAATATCAGATCATATCAAAAGTTAAAATAGGTGTTGAAAATTACACAACCCTAAAGACCATTAATTTACCTAGAACCATTACCCTTTCTAAGGATATTAGTGGAACATTTACTGCTTTGAATGACCCTGCTTTAAGTGATGCCAATTTAAGGACTTTCCAATTTGATGAATCATCTGGTGAACTCCTAAGTGGCGTTGGTGGTGAGGGAACTTACCGAATGAGTGCATCAAATTCAGCTATTACAAAAGATTTTGTTGTAATCAAGGCTAATGGGAGGGTTTATATTGAAGAATGATAATGGATTCACCACAATAGAATTGATATTAGCCATTGCCATAGCTGGAATCATAATGGGGGCTGTCGGAACTTTTTTGACCTTTAACTTAAGGGGTTTTAACATTACAAAAGATATCATTGATATTCAGTATGAAGCTCAGTTGGCGATGAATCAGATGACGAATATAGCTCAAGAGTCAACTGGCATTATGGTCATTGAAGATAGTTCGGGTACAGATTTGTCTTTGACAACAACACCTGTTTCGCCTGATGAATTAGTATTCTACAATTTCTATGAGGATACTGGTGTGGAAAGGCAGACGACTTATACAATGACTTATGATGTAAGTAGTCCAACTAATAAAAAGATTTATATTGATACAACTTATCACGATGGATCAACAGACCCCCAATATATATTAGCTCAATATTTAACTGAATTTACAATTACACCATCTGATGGTCAGAATTTTTCTAGTACTAAGGGTATGACGATTTATATGGCTTTCAGAGATGGTGATGCTGTAATGGACCTTAAAACAGAAGTGAAGTTTCGGAACAAACATTAAATCAATGACTAGAAGTCGCAGTATGCGACTTCTTTTTTTGCCCAATCAATGCATAAACTTGTATATATAAGCAAAAATTGTTATAATCATAAGGAAAATTTCGAAGACAGGTGGTAAGGCTTATGGGGCGATTTTACCCAGATGAATATGTAAAAGATGTTGCATCTATTAATTTTAAGAAATTATATAGTGAGGGTTATCAAGGTGTTTTGTTTGATGTAGACAATACATTGGTGCCATTTGACCTTCATGATGCACCAGATAGTCTGATAGAATTTGTACATGGACTGGAAGAAATAGGTCTTAAGGTTGGTCTGGTATCAAATAATACTAGGGGACGTGTTGAAGCCCTTAATCAAAAACTTGGGCTTGAGATGATGCCAAATGCCATGAAGCCATTTACATTTAAGCTAAGGAAGATTTTAAGTATACTAGGGATTCAACATGACAAAGCAATTTTTGTTGGGGATCAGCTTTTTACAGATGTATGGGTAGGCAACAGACTTGGTCTATATACAGTTTTGGTTGAACCGATACAGAGAAAAGAACAGCTCATAACAAAAATCAAACGAGGTACTGAGAGATTGGTGCTTAAAGGTTATAACAGAAAGTAGGTCTTATGATGGTAACAGGACATACGCAGGTATATGGGTTGTTTGGAAACCCAGTTGCACAGAGTTTTTCGCCATTCATACACAACATGTTGGCGGTAGAAACAGGACAGGATATGACCTATGTAACCTTCAAAGTTGATACAGGTAAGTTTGGCCATGCAATGAATGGTTTTGACGGACTTAATCTACAAGGTGTTAATGTAACAGTGCCTTATAAATCAGAGGTTATGCATCATCTTGATGAAATAAAAGGTGAAGCAAAGATAATAGGTGCTGTTAATACTGTGGTTCGTGAAGGACATAGATTGGTTGGCTATAACACGGATTGGATTGGATTGAAGAAGTCGTTGGATCTAAATGGTGTTGATCTACTAGGTAAAACAGTGCTTGTTATAGGTGCCGGAGGTAGTGCAAGAGCCGTGGCGGTTATGTGTGCAAAAAGCGGTGTTAAGAAGCTAGTGATGACTAATAGAACGGCATCGAAGGCTGAATCCATAGCTGAAGAGTTGGCTAAACATTATGAATTAGATTGTGAAGTTATATCTTTGGCGGACTTAAAACATAGAGAAGATTTGCAGGTTGCATTTCAAACAACACCTATTGGCATGTATCCGCATATAGAGAATAACCCAGTTTATGAAAGTAAAGTGTATCAAACTTTAGAAGTTGCAGTAGACTTAATCTATAATCCAAAAGAGACTCATTTTCTACGTGAAGCATCGTTGGCTGGTGCGAAAACAGTGAATGGTCTAGGTATGCTTTTTTATCAAGCAGTGGCAGCTTTTGAATTATGGCGTAATATAAAAATAGATGAGACTATACAAGACAAGTGTTATAAGGCATTCATTGGGGCAATGGATGAGAAAATGAGTAGGTGATCGTATGAGTAATATTGTGTTAATCGGATTTATGGGGTCAGGTAAGACAAGTATTGGTAAAACGTTAGCAGCTCAGTTTGACAAGAAATTTATTGATATGGACCGGGAAATTGAACTAGAAAGTGGTCGCTCTATTCGAGATATCTTCGAAGAAGAGGGTGAGTCATACTTTAGGGATCTTGAAACTGATTACTTAGAGAGATTGCAAGGTAAGAAGAATAAGATTATTTCTACTGGTGGTGGTGTGATTCTTAAAGAAGAGAATGTTAAGTTATTACACCACATAGGTACTGTTGTTTTTCTGCAGGCCAATGTGGATCATATTATTCGAAATACTTCAGGAGACACTAAAAGACCCTTGCTTCAAGTTGAAAATGTTGAAGAAACAATTGGTCACATGTTAGAAGAGAGAGAGCCTAAGTATCTAAAGGCTGCCAACGTGATTATTCAAACATCCAACAAAAGCATTGAAGCTATAACAAATGAAATCAAAGCCATATTATAGGGGTGACTATGAAAATATTAGTAATTAATGGACCTAATCTTAACTTCTTAGGGATAAGGAATACAGCAGTATACGGTAATGAAAGTTATGAAGGTTTAATAGAGAAAATAGAGAATCATTGTAATCAAAAATACATCTTAGTAGAATGCTTTCAATCTAATTATGAAGGTGGCATTATTGACCGTTTACAACAAGCCTACCACGAGGGCGTAGAAGGTATCGTTATTAATCCAGGTGCATATACACATTATAGTTATGCAATTAGAGATGCAATAAGTAGCGTGAATATTGATACGGTGGAAGTTCATATCTCTAACATAAATGAAAGAGAGTCCTTTAGGCATAACTCAGTGACTGAACCAGCATGTGTCCACCAAATTGTTGGACATGGGCTTGAAGGTTATATTGAAGCCATTGACTTTCTAAGGGAAAGATTTGATGGATAGGCTTCATAAAGTTGAAGCTTTATTAGAGGTGTCAGAATATGATGCCATCTATATATCAGACCTAATAAATATTAGGTATTTAATAGGGTTTACTGGTAGCTATGGCTATCTTTATGTTTCGAAGACAAAGAAGATATTTATTACCGATGGTAGGTATGAAGAACAAGCTTATAAGGAAGTGGATAGTTGTGAAATACTTACTTGTAAAGGTAAGGATGTTACATGTTTACTAAGACCAATCATAGAATCAGACAATATTAAAGGGCTAGGTATTGAGAATTCAGTGCTTACTGTAGATGAATATGATTGGATGAAATGCCAATTACCTGCAGTTCATTTGCTTTATCTAGATAACTCCATTACTTCATTTCGAGAAGTGAAAGACAAAGAAGAAATAAGAAAATTAAGAAGTGCAGCTTTGTTAACAGACAGGGCTTTTTCCCATGTCATAAATTATATGGCAGTTGGTATGAACGAAAAAGAAATTGCCCTTGAGCTAGAAGTATTTCTTAGAAAGAATGGTGCAAGTGACACCTCTTTTTCTACGATTGTAGCTTCTGGTAGTAGATCAAGTCTGCCACATGGTCGTGCGAGTGATAAGTTAATAGAAGTAGGTGACCTAGTCACCATAGATTTTGGCTGTATCTTGGATGGTTACTGCTCTGATATGACAAGAACGCTTGTTATGGGGAAGGCTTCCTCTAGGCAAGTTGAGATTTATAATCTAGTTAAAAAGAGCCAACAACTTGCTATAGATTGTCTACAACAAGGTGTCATTGGTGCTGATATTGATAGAATAGCTAGAGCGTATATTGATTCAAAAGGTTATGGTGATTACTTTAATCATAGCCTTGGACATTCACTAGGGTTAAGTGTTCATGAGTATCCTAGACTATCAACAACAACTTATTGTGAACTTAAGGCAGGTATGGTATTAACAGTGGAACCTGGAGTTTATGTACCCGATTTCGGGGGTGTTCGAATAGAAGACATGGTCCATGTGACTGAAAAAGCCTGTGAAGTTTTAACAAAATCACCTAAAGAGTTGATTGAAGTTGGAATCTGATAAAAAGTGGTTGAAAAATTGGTCGGAATAGATTAAACTATAAAGGTCGTAAATAAATATGTTATAATTGTAAGAGACTATTTTCGTAGAACTTGTGATATATAGCGTGATTTGTACGAAAAAAGCCTGTGCATAAAACGATATGATGGGAAAACAAGGAGGAACTATAAATGGTATCAGCTGGTGATTTTAAAAATGGTGTAACAATTGAAATGGAAGGAAACATCTTTGTAATTGTAGAATTCCAACATGTAAAGCCTGGTAAAGGTGCAGCATTTGTAAGAACTAAAATTAAGAACTTAAAGACTGGAGCTGTTGTAGAAAAGGCATTTAGACCAACAGAGAAATTTGAGAACGCACACATTGAGAGAAAAGACATGCAGTACTTATACTCAGATGGTGATATGTTCCACTTTATGGATACATCAACATACGATCAAATTGGTTTGACTGAAGACCAACTTGGCGGAGCGCTTAAATTTGTTAAAGAAAATGAAACAGTTATGATGTTATCACATGATGGTAAAGTTTTTGGTGTTGAACCACCAATCAACGTGGTACTTGAAGTAACTCATACTGAACCAGGTGTGGCAGGAAACACAGCACAAGGTGCTACTAAGCCAGCTACAGTTGAGACTGGTGCTACAATTAATGTACCACTATTCGTTAACATTGGTGATAAGTTAAAGATTGACACTCGTTCAGGCGAGTATATTTCAAGAGCCTAATCAGACAGCGCTAAATAGCGATTTTCGTCGTCATTCAAAAATAAGCCAGACTCTCGTGTATTAAGATACACTTCGAGCCTGACTTTTTTTTGATTCCTAGAAACTCATCTATTTATCGATGTCTGACGATGATAATCCCTTAAACCTTGCATAGTAAGAGGTTATTGCGTATAATAGAATTTAGATTATATATATTATATAGATTGAAATGGAGGCTGTACAATGGACAGACAAACTTTAAAAATACATGATCACAAAGACGTTGGTGAAGTGCATATTGCAGATGAAGTTATAGCAATTATTGCAGGTATGGCAGCAACAGAAGTAGAAGGCGTTAAAGGTATGGTTGGTAATTTGGCAGGTGATATTGTTGAATTACTTGGAAGAAAGAATTTATCTAAAGGTGTACAAGTAGAAGTTGGTGAAGGTAATGTGACTTTGACATTGGCTCTAGTTGTGACTTTTGGTTCAAGTATTGTAGATGTATCTAAGGTGGTTTCAGAACGTGTTAAAAGTGCTGTTGAGACGATGACAGGTCTTGATGTTGAGTCAGTTAACATTAATGTCACTGGTGTGGATATAGAAAAATAAGATTAAGAATACGAGAGCATGATGATACCCTTAAATCAGTGTTTAAGGGTATTGCAATGTTTGGAGGCAATGATGAATAGAAGTAGTATGCGTGAACATGTGTTTAAGATGATTTTTTCATATGAGTTTGATATGGATAAAGCCATTGTTGAGCATGTGACGGATTACCTTGAAGATGTTAAAAGTAAAGAAGTAGAAGATCATTATATGACCAATAGAGTGATTGGTGTTTTTGATCAAAAAGAGAGTATTGATGAGCAAATCAACGCTGTATCTCAGAAGTGGAATACGGGACGTATGGCCAATGTGGACTTAGCAATACTTAGGTTAATGGTTTATGAGATTCAATTTGATGATGATATACCAACGAATGTTGCTATTAATGAAGGTGTTGAACTTGCTAAGAAGTATGGTGGAGACAATTCACCTAAGTTTGTCAACGGCATTATTGCAAAAATTGTTAACAGATAGGAACAGCCATGGATAGAAATGTCTTAACGGTTGCTAATGTTAACACATACATTAAGCAATTAATGGATAAAGACTTCATACTTAAAAACCTATGGGTTCAAGGAGAGGTGTCAAACTATAAAGCACATAGTTCTGGGCATCTCTATTTTACGTTAAAGGATAAAACAAGTTCTATTAGCTGCGTTATGTTTCGTTCATATGTAGCTAGTTTAGACCGTCCTTTGCAAAATGGCATGAACATATTAGTGAGTGGATCTGTATCTGTTTATGAACGTAGTGGCCAGTATCAAATCTATGTTAAACAAATCAAAGAAGATGGTCTTGGTCGTTTGTATCAGGCATATGAGAAACTGAAAAAGCAATTAGAAACAGAAGGCTTATTTTCAGATGTTCATAAACAGTCAATCCCAAAGTATGCAAAACACGTAGGTGTTATCACGTCATCAACAGGTGCAGCTATTCGGGATATTGTCCAAGTCGCCAAAAGACGTAATCCATATACTCAGCTAAGCTTATATCCTTCATTGGTACAAGGCCAAGGTGCTGCTTCAAATATTGTAGATGGAATAAAGTATATGAATGCTACATATCCTGAAATGGATGTTTTGATAGTGGGAAGAGGTGGTGGATCCATTGAGGATCTATGGCCTTTTAACGAAGAAATTGTTGCTAGGGCCATATTTGAATCTAAGATTCCTATTATATCAGCGGTAGGTCATGAAACTGACTTTACAATTGCGGATTTTGTGGCAGATTTTAGAGCGCCGACCCCATCAGCTGCTTCTGAGTTAGCTGTATATGATGTTAGGGAAGTCATACATAGATTGGGCCAATACGATAACCGCTTAACCCAGTGGATGAAACTCCAGTTAATGATGAAGAAAAGACAGGTTGAACACATAACACAAAACTTAAAACATCTTCATCCTAAAGAAAAATTCGAACGAAAGTATCAGTACATAGCAGAACTTGAAGACAGAATTAAGTTGTATATGAAGCAAGTTATGACTAGAAAAAGGCAACAAGTTAAGTTGCTTGAAGGTACTTTAAGAGGTTTATCACCAACCCTTAGGTTAACTGGTGGTTATGGTTATGTAAGTGATAGTAATAATAATAAGATAGATAGTGTTGCCAAGACAAAAGTTGGAGATACAATTACAATCGCCATGTATGATGGTGAGATAGAAACTGAAGTGAAGAAAGTAAGTAGAGAGGACATAGCTGATGGATGAGACAATGAGCTTTGAAAAGTCAATTGAAGTACTTGAAACAATTGTAAAAGACTTAGAGGATGATAGCATTACCCTTGAAGCCTCTATTAACAAATACAAAAAAGGTATGGCGCTTGTTAAAACATGTAACGATGCAATCGATAAGATAGAGAAAGAACTTGAGATTATTAGCGCTAAAGAGGAAGAGTAAAATGACGTTTGATGTATATTGGAGTGAGAGAAAAGAATCAATACAAGCATATTTAAAAGTCTATTTAGAAGGTAAAACATCTTTGCAAAAAGAAGTCTACGAGGCAATGTTGTACTCTGTGATGGCAGGTGGTAAACGACTCAGACCTTTGATTCTAGAGGAGTCTTTTAAGCTTTTTAAAGATGAAGATGAGACTATTCATGCTTTTGTGGCGGCAATCGAAATGATTCATACTTATTCTCTAATTCATGATGATCTACCAGCTATGGATGATGATGAGCTTAGAAGGGGTAAACCCACATGTCATGTAGCCTTTGGTGAGGATATTGCAATATTAGCAGGAGATGCACTTTTGAATTTAGCTTTTGAAGTTATGCTTGAAGCGACTTTGAAGTATGACTTAGGTAAAAAAGGTCTTAAAGCTATGCAGTGTCTGGCTAATAAAGCAGGGGCTGAAGGTATGATTGGTGGCCAGATAGTTGATATTACAACTGAAGGTAAGAAGGTTGGCCAAGAGGTTGTAGATTTTATCCATTTATACAAAACATCAGCTCTAATAGAAGCAGCCTTTATGATGGGTGGCTTTTTAGCTGGTGTTGATAAAGAAACAATTATGAGACTAGAACGTATAGGACGATTCATAGGTCTTGCCTTTCAAATTCAAGATGACATTTTGGATGTTACTTCTTCTGAGGAAAGACTTGGTAAGCCGATTAATAGTGATAAAAAGAACCATAAAACAACCTATATTGATCTTAAAGGGTTAGAGATCAGTCGTGAAGATGTTAGCAATTACTTGACCCAGGCAGACCGTGAGATAACTAGGCTGGGTAGTGACAAGGTTGACTTTATGAAAGATCTTGTTGAGTTTATTAGAAATAGGGATTATTAGATAGGAGCTTCAATGAATGGATTTAGTGAATTTTTAAGAAATGAAGTTTTTCTTTGTTCCATATATGGTTGGGTTATTGCACAGTCGATTAAAGTCATATGGACACTGATAAAAGAAAAAAGATTTAATGCAGAAAGAATTATGGGTTCTGGAGGTATGCCAAGTTCTCATTCGGCTGCGGTAGTAGCAGCAACTTTTGGTATTGGAGAAGTTATGGGTTATGATCATCCAATGTTTGGACTGGCCGCCGTTGTGAGTTTTATTGTTATGTATGATGCGGCTAATGTAAGAATGGCTGCGGGTAAACAGGCAAAAGTTATTAATAGGATTATTAAAGAATTAGGTGAACATAAATTTTCTCTTGATAAAGATTTAAGAGAGTTACTTGGACACACCTACCTTGAAGTGTTTTTTGGTGCCTTATTAGGCGCGGTTATTGGTATACTTGTGGCATAATATTTAGGCTTTCCTGAGAGGAAGGCCTATTATTTTTTTATAGTAAATTGCTCTGAATTTAACAAGTAAACTTGAAGCATGTTTGCTTGTTTTAAGGATAATTTACTTTAAAACGACCGAAAATTGGCGAAGCCAATAGAGATGCGAAGCATCTTTCTTGTTGCTTAAAATGCAAAATATAAAAATATTGTAAAAATATGCATAAAACCCATGAATAGAATGTATATAATTCATATTTATGGTATAATAAACTTCCTGAAGACGCAGTATTCTAGTCATGATCTACGTTTCTAAAGACGGGCCTAAAAAACCGTATAAGGGCATATCGATGAAGTTCCTTGTGTTGGCTTTCGACGCCCAGTCGGGGGCTTATGCTGGGAGTTAAGACATAAGGGCGATCCACAACGGCATGTGGGCGTTGACCCTTTTGTCGCGGAGACCATCGCTTGTGGATGTGTAAGTGATCTACGACGATGGATTAAACCTGTCATGCGGCGCAAGCTGTGGACAGTGTAGCCTGCCTTGCGTGATGACAAAGGGGATAGTGATTCAGACACGAATTCATTGGCCAATGATGCAGTGTTATTGTTGCTTGAAATTTGTGATTGCTAAAGAGGCTAGGAAACGCTTGATGATGTGAGGAAAACTCCTAGACTGTCGTGTGGTTATGGGATTACAGTGTGGTTGTAAGGTGATCTAGCGTTATGGATGGTGACACCATAAATGTTCTATTAAAGAGGAATCGCTTATTTGGCGACAAATAAGTTAGAACATGGGAAAACCTGCTAGACTATAAGCCGCAAAATTTACTATAGCTACTGTCTTCAGACTTATTAAAAAAAGGACTCAAAATGAAAAATAATCATAGTAAAGTGAAATTTCGTAATATGCATGCCCATAAGAAATTCAATTATCTTTGGGTCATTGTCATTTCTATCGTCACCTTTTTTGTGGCGATTGTTCTTGGTTATGCCTCTTTAGTTATGATGGATAAGCTAAGTTTATTTGGTGCCATCATTATTTTATTGTTAATTGTTTTTATGGGAATATTTTTTGATTTACTTGGAATAGCTGTTACAGCTGCTACTGAAACGCCATTTCATTCTATGGCTGCATCAAAAGTCATAGGTGCAAAATACAGTATTAAAATCATTCGTAATGCAGGTGCTGTAGCTAACTTCTTCAATGATGTTATTGGAGATATAGCGGGGATTATATCTGGTTCCGCCACTGCAGCTATTATTATTAAGATGAATGAGACTATGACGTTAGAACGTACCTTGGCTAGTATACTTTTAACAGCTATGATAGCAAGTATAACAGTAGGTGGTAAAGCAATCGGTAAAGAGATTGCCCTGCGTCATGCCAATTATATTGTTTATCAGATAGGACGTATTGTCACAACATTAAGAGGAAATCGAGGATAGAAAATGAAAAGCATTTTGAATCAGGTGGATCAGCCTAAAGATTTAAAGAAGCTAAATATAGATCAGTTAAACCAATTAAGCAAAGAAATTCGTGAATACCTAATAGATGTAGTGAGTGAAACTGGCGGACATTTAAGTTCAAATCTAGGTGTGGTTGAACTGACGGTAGGTCTTCATTATGTGTTTAATTCACCCTACGATCAGATGGTGTGGGATGTTGGCCATCAAAGTTATGTACACAAAATACTGACAGGTAGAAAAGAAGCTCTAAAGTCAGTTCGCCAATATGGTGGTCTAAGTGGCTTTACTAAACGTTGTGAAAGTGATCATGACACCTTTGATGTAGGTCATAGTTCTACATCGATTTCAGCCGCCCTTGGTTTTGCAGTGGCACGGGATATACATAAAGAGGGTAATTCTGTGGTTGCTATTATTGGTGATGGAGCCCTGACGGCTGGTATGGCTTACGAAGCCCTTAATAATGGTGCCAGTATGCATAGTAATTTCATTGTTATTTTGAATGATAACCAAATGTCTATAGCACCAAATGTTGGCGGTATGGCTAAGTACTTAGATAAAATACGTACTGGTAGTGTCTATAAGGAAATTAAGACGGATATGCACAAAATACTTGATAAGGTACCACTGGTAGGTAAAGGCTTAACTAAGGCTATTAAAGACCTTAAAGATGGTCTCAAACAAATGATGATTCCGGGTATGTTTTTTGAAGAAATGGGTTATACATATCTTGGTCCTTTGGATGGTCATAATGTTCATGAAGTAGTGACTGTACTTAGGCAGGCAAAAAGAATTGATGGACCAGTATTGATTCATCTTAAGACGGTAAAGGGTAAAGGTTATCACCACGCTGAGAAAGACCCTTCAAAATATCATGGTATTAAACCTTTTATTACTGAAAGTGGTAAAGCAAAATCAAAACAAGCAGATAACCAAGGTCAGAGTTATGGTGAGATTCTTGGCGACAAACTGACAGAGTATGTCAAGAATGACTACCCTGTTGTTGGTATAACTGCAGCGATGCCTTCAGGTACTGGGCTAACTAGTTTTGCAAAACAATGTCCTAAAGCATTCTTTGATGTGGGGATAGCTGAGCAGCATGCAGTTACTTTTGCAGCAGGTATGGGGCTTAAAGGTATCAAGCCTTACGTCGCCATATACAGTTCCTTTTTACAAAGAGCCTACGATCAAGTTCTGCATGATGTATGTATTCAAAAAGTACCTGTTGTGTTTGTCTTGGATAGGGCTGGAATTGTCGGTGAAGACGGTGAAACCCATCAAGGTGTGTTTGACTATTCTTACCTTAACCATATGCCAAATATGACCATTATGGCACCAAGAGATAATCAAATGTTTAAGAATATGATGGATTATAGTAGAGATTTTACTAGAGGTCCATTAACGATTCGTTATCCAAAAGGTCCAGCTGTTAACTTAGACTATAAGCCGGGAGAAATCATACATGGCAAAGGAACTGTCCTTAAACATGGTTCTAAAGTTGCTATTCTAGCCGTTGGATCAATGGTAGAAATTGCCCTTCAAGTAGCTGATCGAATGAATCGAGAAATTACTGTAGCAGATGGTGTGTTCATCAAACCTTTTGATTATAAGTTAGTACGTAAGTTGTCAGAAAGTCATGATTATCTATTTGTACTTGAAGAAAACAGTATGATTGGTGGTTATGGCAGTATGATTACGTCTTGTGCTAATGAAGAGAATTTAGATATGAGAATTTATACACGTGGTATTAAAGATCAATTTGTACCACATGGTTCAAGGGCTCAATTACTTGATGATGTTGGTTTGAGTACAGATAAAATAATTGAGTTTATAGAAGAGAAGGTTATAACATGGCAATAAGAAAAGAGCGATTAGATGTACTTCTAGTTGAAAAAGGACTTGCACCATCTAGAGAGAAGGCTAAAACTTTAATCATGACTGGTAATGTCTTTGTTGCAGGCCAAAGGGAAGATAAAGCTGGTACGAAAATTGATGCATCACTGGAAATAAATGTGAAGACCAATCCTAATCCATATGTAAGTCGTGGTGGATTAAAGCTTGAGAAGGCTATGGAAACCTATCCCATTCAATTATTAGATAAAGTCTGTATGGACGTTGGTGCTTCAACAGGAGGATTCACAGACTGTATGCTTCAAAATGGGGCGAGTAAGGTGTATAGCATAGATGTAGGTCGTGGGCAACTGGATTGGAAGCTTAGACAAGACCCTAGAGTTGTATGTATGGAAAAAACCAATATTAGATATGTGACACCTGAGCATATTGAAGAGAAGGCAAGTTTTGTTAGTATAGATGTCTCTTTTATATCTTTGAAAAAAGTACTGCCGCCGGTAAAAGAATTGATGGATGAAGAAGGACAGATGGTATGTTTGATTAAACCACAATTTGAAGCTGGTAGAGAGAAAGTAGGAAAAAAAGGGGTCGTAAGAGACATCAACGTACATAAAGATGTGGTTAAATCCATAGTTACATTTTCGGATGAACTAGGTTTTAGGTGTATAGGTGTTGATTATTCTCCAATAAAAGGTCCAGAAGGTAATATTGAATATTTGCTCTATATGGAGAAGGGGGCTAAGACTGAAGACTTAGAAGCCTTTATTACTGAAATTGACCATATGGTTGATCGCTCCCATGAGCAACTTAAGAAGAATAAATAGTGCTTAGATAGAGATATGAGGGATGAAATGAAGGTAGTATACCTAATTATAAATACAATAAAAGACAAAGATTTAGGCTTTGCAAATAACATCATTACATGGTTGAATGATCAAGGTGTTGAAGTATTAGTTGATACTAAAATTCATGAAAAGTATGAGTTAAGTGATCAATGTGTGAACTGTGAAAGTGATTTAGATAGAGCTGATTTTGCTATTGTGCTCGGAGGAGATGGTACTATTATCCACTCCGCAAGAAAATTAGCCCAACACCAATTGCCTATACTTGGTATCAACTTAGGAAATCTTGGTTTTCTTGCTGAAATCGAACAGAAGGACTGGAAAGAAAGCTTGTCTCAGGTTCTTGAAGGTAATTACACAATAGAAGACCGTATGATGTTAGAATGTCAGACCTATGATGTAGTTGAAGAAACTACTTCCTCAAAATCATTTGGTCTTAATGATGTTGTTATAAGTCGGATGGCATTATCACGGATGGTTGGATTTAGCTTGTACGTCAATGAAGAGTTTGCCAACTATTATTCAGCAGATGGTGTGATTTTATCTACCCCAACAGGCTCTACAGCTTATAACTTATCAGCTGGTGGACCTATTTTAGCACCTCATAATGAGATGATGGTGATGACACCCATCTGTCCACATTCCTTAACTGCCAGGAGTTTGGTTTTGTCTAGTGCTGATACTATTCGTATAACCTTTGAACATAACAGAAGGTCCTGGGGTAAAGACTTGATGGTTACAATTGATGGCCAAGAAGGGCAGCAGATTACAAGTGATACTGAGATTATTATTAGAAAATCCAACCTTAAAACAAGACTTATTAAACTTGAAGGACATGACTTTTATCATATACTACGCCGTAAGCTAGGCAGAAATTAGGGGTGAACACATGAAGATTGAAAGACAAACCAAAATCATTGAACTTATTAATCATTTTGACATTGAAACCCAGGAGGAGTTAGCAAGACGACTTATGAATGATGGCTTTGATGTCACACAGGCAACCATATCAAGAGATATTAGAGATTTGAAATTAACAAAAATCGCAGATTCCTCAGGCAGACAAAAATATATTGTTATGCCAACAAAACAAAACAACTTAAATGAGAAGTACATTCGAATTTTTAGGAATGGATACAATGGTTTAGACCGTGCGGCTAATTTAATCGTTGTAAAAACATTAACCGGTATGGCTATGGCTGTTGCAGCTGCAATTGATTCAATGAACTTTGATGAAATTGTAGGGAGTATCGCTGGTGATGACACCATATTCTGTGCAGTACGCTCTGAATCCGATGCCATTCACCTAATGGAAAGATTAAACAAATTGGCTAATAGCTAAAGCTGGAGGGATCATGTTAACCTATCTACATGTTAGAGATTTTGCGCTGATTAAAGAACTAGAAATAGAGTTTCCGAAAGGCTTGTCTGTACTGACGGGTGAAACTGGGGCAGGTAAATCCATTATCATAGGATCAATGAACGCTATATCTGGCAATAAACTAGATAAAAGCATTATTAGACGAGGCGCTGACTATGCCCTTGTAGAAATGATTTTTGAACTGGATACTGAATTAGTTCATGAATTGAACTTAGACTATGGCATTGCTGTTAATGAAGATCATACCTTAGTAGTCTCAAGAAAGTATAACCAGAGTGGTAGAAGTATTTTTAGAATTAATAATGAGACAGTAACTGCAGCAGTTATGAGCAAGGTATTTGAACTAGCCATTGATATTCACAGTCAACATGAACACCAATCCTTGCTAAAAGCTAACCATCACATTAAGCTTGTAGACCAGTACCTAGGAAATGACATTGAGGATTTGAAGAGGCAACTCAAAGAAAATTATGGTCAGTATAAGGTTTATTTAAAGGAAATCAATCAAGAGCAGTTGGATGACGACATACGTTTGAGAGAAATTGATTTTCTAAAGTTTGAAATTGAAGAAATTGAGGCAGCTAACCTTGTATGTGGTGAAGACATTACCTTACAAAGCGACTTCAAACGTTTATCTAATGGTAAGAAAATAGAAGACGCCCTTAAGACAGTTGACTATGTACTTAAATCTAATATAGAAAGCAATGTAGAAGAAATGATGGGCCAAGTGTTGGTTGAACTTGATCGTGTTAGACACCTTGATGACACCCTTGAAGCTATTTGTGTTGAAGGGGAAGCCGCCGAATCAATTATTAGAGAATTTAGCAAAAGCATTGAGTATTATCTAAATCAATCAGACCAAGACTTGTTGAATCTAGATGAGATGACCGATCGTATACATGTCATTAACACCCTTAAGCAAAAGTTTGGCAACACCATCGAAGATGTATTAGCAACTTGTGAGCGGAAAAAGAAGAAGCTTGAAGATTTACGCCACTATGAAGAGAACATTGAGCGAATTAGAGAAGAAATTCAAGTGATTGAAAAAGTAATACTCAACCAGTGTGAAGCTTTATCTCAGAAAAGAAATCAAGCAGGAAGAGCTATCGCAAAAGAAATTGAAGATGTCCTTGAATCTTTAAATTTTGCTAATAGTCAAGTAAAGGTTCAAGTGAAGCAACTTGAGAAATTCACTCAAAACGGCTTTGATCAAGTGACTTTCCTGATTTCTACCAACAAAAATGAACCATTACAGCCACTAAACAAAATAGCCTCAGGTGGTGAATTGTCTAGAGTTATGTTGGCAATTAAATCTGTTTTTGCTGAAATGGATGATATAGGCACCTTGGTGTTTGATGAGATTGATAGTGGTATTAGTGGTAGAACAGCTCAAATGGTTGCTGAGAAGATGGCCTTTTTATCAAATAACAGACAGATTATCTGTATCACTCATTTACCTCAGATTGCAGCTATGGCAGACACCCATTATTTGATTAAGAAAATTGAGATGGATGAGAGGGTTGTGACGGAAATTGATAAGCTGAATGATTCAGAAGTCCATAACGAACTTGCAAGGCTTATCGGAGGCGCAACTATAACGGATTCAACGCTGTTGGCTGCTAAAGAAATGAAAGAGCTTGGAAGTAAAACTAAACTGAAATAGACATGTAAAGAAGGGCAATCCCACTATGGTGAGATTGCCCTTTAGTATTTTATTCATCAAGTTGCTTTAGACCTTCGAGGCTCGGTGTCGCCATCATAGAGTAGTTGGTGTGGTATATAACATAACCAGGAGGTGTGCCGTTTGGCTTTTTAAGATTTTTCTTTAAAGTATAATCAACACTTACTTTTGGAGAATCTTTATCCTTTGAGAAGTAGGCTGCTAAGGCGGCTGCTTGCTCATAAGTGTGGTCTGGTAATTCTTGGTTATTACTTTTGACGATGACATGAGAACCAGCTATGTCTTTTGCATGGAACCACCAGTCACCACCATTTGCAAACTTAGTTGATAATGTATCATTCTGGAAATTATTTTTACCAACATAGAAATGGAAGCCTTCCTCATTAACAAAGTGCATAGGTTGAGATTTAGCCAAGGCTTTCTTAGTCTTAGATTTACGAAACTTAATATAGCCGGTTGTCATTAGCTCATTCCTGATCTCTAGTAAATCCTCCTCCTTTAAGGCGTTAAGAAGGGCATACTTGACAGATTCCAGATGACTGATTTCATTTTTAGTTGTCTCTATATGTTGACTTAAGGCTTCAAGTGTACGTTTCTTCTTGTTATATTTATTATACTGCTTCTGAGCATTTTGTGTTGGAGATAACTGTGGGTCAAGTGTAATGTTAATTTCTTTGTTGTCATCATAATAGTTGTAAACTTTAATTGATTTGTCACCTTCCTTGATTTGATAAAGGTTGGCGTGGATCAGTTCACCTCTTATTTTAAACTTGTCTCGATCTTCTGTATCTTTAATTTGCTGTAGCTGTATGGACAATTTTTTATAACAACGTTCTAGGTTGGTGTTGACCAATTTACGTAAATCGACAGACTTTTGTGATATTCTTGATTGAATACTGTTTTGCAAATAGTATTGCTCAACCATCTCAGAGATTGAATCAAATGATTTAGGTGTGTATTGACTATAAATCTTCAAGTCAATTGGCGAGAAAGCTTTCTGCATACCTTCATCATCCATATAAATTCTAGGTGAGTGTTGGTCAGCTAAGACTTGGTCCATGACAGATTTAAAGCTATGATAGATGGCTTCAATACGTTTGTCATTGATCGACTCTATGAAGTCAGATCCAGATAATGAGGCTCTAAAACACATTTCTTCAGCTATTTGAGGGGACAAACCTGTGACAGATTGATATAAGGATTTTTGAAGTGTTGTACCAACCTTAAGGTGTTCTGTAAATTTATCAACGGTAGTTAATGAAAGTGGTGATACCTTATCTTGAGCGGGTGGGAGAACGTATTGTCTATTGGGGAAAACTTCTCTTACTGAACTAATTTGAGCACCAACGCGTCGTATGGCATCAATAATAAGCCCATCTTTATCGGTTAAGATAATATTAGAGTGACGTCCCATAATCTCGATAATGAGCTTTTTGGTGGTAAAAACACCAAGTTCATCGTAATTCTCTATTTCAAATTCTACAATTCGCTCGAAGTTAGGTTGTGATATAGATTTGATGACACCACCCACTAAATGTTTTCTAAGTAGCATACAGAAATTCGGTGCGGTGATAGGGTTGGTTTTGTTAATGTCTGTCAGGTGTAATTTTGGCATGCTAGCCATGGATGATAAAAGTAACTTTCGATTCTTTCTGTTACTCCTTATGACAAAGATCAATTCATCTTTCTCAGGTTGATTCACTTTGCCTATACGACCTTCAAGTAAGAGGTCTTCAAGTTCTTTTACAAGGGTTGATATGAGTATACCGTCAAATGCCATGAACGGTCCGCCTTTCTATTTAAATGGTCCTTATGACCATAGTTTCTGTGATTAGTACCTACCTAGTATACAGAATGGATGTACATTACGCAATAGGAGGGGAAAGGTAGACTTATTTTAAAGAATTTAGGGTTTATCAAGGGGGTCCAAAACGTTGTTATTTCTCACATTGTGTGGTATATTTATTAAGGCTTAAATTGTCGTTAAGGAGATACTTATGGGTCTAATTATACAAAAATTTGGTGGCACTTCTTTAGCAACTGAAGAGGGCAGAAAAAGAGTGACGCAGAAGATTATAGATACAAAAAAAAGTGGTCATGACGTGGCTGTTGTTGTAAGTGCAATGGGACGTCTTGGGCAACCATATTCAACTGATACATTGTTGGGACTACTTGAAGTGGATGGTCATCATGCCTCTAACCGAGAACTAGATATGCTTATATCCTGTGGTGAAATTATTACTACAGTTGTCATTGCCAATCGTCTTAAATCATTAGGTCAAGATAGCATAGCTATGACTGGTGGGCAAGCTGGCATTATAACAACAAGTCATTTTACAGAAGCTAAAGTCGTGGACGTTGATGGCCAGCGTATCAAAGAACTAGTTAAACAAGGGATTGTACCAGTAATCGCTGGTTTCCAGGGGTGTGATAGTAAAGGTGAAATTACAACGCTTGGCCGTGGTGGATCAGATACATCAGCAGCCCTTATAGGTGAAGCTGTAGACGCAGAATGTGTAGAGATATTTACGGATGTTGATGGTATTATGACAGCAGATCCTAATATTTGTGACAAAGCAAAAATTATTGATTCTATTAGTTATACTGAGGTGTTTCAAATGGCAGATGGTGGCGCTAAAGTCATACACCCACGTGCTGTAGAAGTAGCCAGACGTTCAGGGATTCCTATGGTTATTCGAAATACCTTCTCAGAATCTAAAGGCACCAATATTACCCATTATAACTTTGTTGAGAAGCCAATTACGCTTGATGACAAAGTCATTACCTCTATAGCACATCGACCTAATCGTATACAATTTTCTGTTGAAGGTAATGTGGATGATGAAGTCTTCTTTAAAGATTTGGCTAATCAAGATGTGTCTATTGATATTATTAATATCTTCCCGAAACGTCGCGTTTTTACGACTGAGTCAAAGAACAAAGACAAGACTATTAAGTTGATTGAAGCATATGAAACAGAATTTAGCTATATAGATGATTGTTGTAAAATTACTGTTGTAGGTGAGAAAATGACAGGAGTTCCAGGGGTAATGGCTAAGATTATTAGCTCACTTACTAAGGTGGATGTTCAGATTTTACAAACAGCAGACTCACTTTCAACTATTGCTTGTTTGGTTAAGTCGGAAGATGTAGAAAAAGCAGTTCATGCACTTCATGATACCTTTGGCTTACATGATTAGATAAAAATAGGGCCTACTAGAGACAATTTCCATTTGATTTGGTATGCTATATATATAAGAATTCGATACAACTAGGGGGGCAACATGGCGAGTACAACCACAAAAAAGAGACCTAGTACTAAGAAGAAGACAAGTACAACAAGAGGTCGCAAAAAGACAACTAAAAAACAAGAAGACAAACCTTTAAGTAATGATTTAAAGTATGAATTGGTGGTCTTGTTGTTTATTGCCTTGTCTTTTTTACTTATTATAAGTATTTATTTTGGCTTAGGTGGTAAAGTTGGAGAGTCAGTCAGGTATTTCTTGTTTGGCGCGTTTGGAATCTCAGCTTATATCTTACCAATTTTTATTCTAGTAGCATCCTTTATTAAAATATTTAATAAAGGGAATAGTCGATTAAACAACAAGTTATCTCTTGTGTTTATTGGCTTGATTGTTGTATCAACGTTTTCACATATTCTATACATTCAAGATGCTCAAATTAACAAATTCATATCCGAAAAAAGTGCGTTTTTTGCAACAACAGCTCTTTACTTTGAAACATCCGCCTTAACCCACTTAGGTGGTGGTATGGTTGGCGGTGTTGTTGGGGACTTCTTTGAAATCCTCATTGGCCGTATTGGAAGTATTATCATTTTGGTGTTAATCTCACTTTCATTAGTAATACTAGTGACAGAACAGTCCATTGGTAAGGTTGGAAGAGTGATTCTTAGTATGCTTACTTGGTTATGGAATGGATTTGTAGCATTGGTTAAAAACATGTCATCTAAGTCTAAAGAGCGTTATGCAAGTTATAAAGTCGAAAAAGAAGCAGAAGCAGTTGAGAAAATGGGTGCGACAGAACAAGAAGTGCGTCCAATGAGAGCATCAAAAATCCATAAAGACCGTAAAGGTTTCCTTGAAAAAGCCACTTTATGGCTTGAAGAGGGAAAAAGCGAAGACAAAGAAGAGAAAGAAGTTCGTAAGAAGAAAAAGAGGCAAACTACGAAGTCTGATGAGAAGAAGGCAGATTCCAAATATAAGATACATGGCATCGATCCATTTAAGCAAATAGCTGAGTTAGAGGAAAAGGAATTGGCTACTAAAGGGCAACAAATAACAGCTGATGAATTGATGGCTGAGCAGATAGTTGTTGAAGAAAAGCCAGAGACAGTGAAACCGGTAGCTGTTGAAGCTATCCAAACAGAGATTGAGACCCAAGTTAAAGAAGTGATTTATCGTTTGCCACCTATTGAATTGATGCAAGCACCTAAAGGGGGCAACCATACAATCTCTAGAGATGATATCGATTCTAAAGCTGAAAAACTTATACAGACTTTAGCAAGCTTTGGTGTTGGTGCTAAAGTTGTTGATGTTAGCGTAGGTCCAACTGTAACCAGATATGAACTTCAACCTGATATCGGTGTTAAAGTAAGTAAGATAGTTAATTTACAAGACGATATTGCACTAAACTTAGCCTCAAGTGGCATTCGTATAGAAGCGCCAATTCCTGGTAAATCAGCAGTGGGTATTGAAGTGCCTAACAGTGAAACGAAATCTGTTTCTTTAAGGGAAGTTATTGATACTAATGACTTTAAGAAGTTTCCATCAAAGCTTGGTTTTGCCCTTGGTAAAGACATTGGTGGTAAAGTTATGATTGCTGATATTGCTCGTATGCCTCACTTGCTCATTGCGGGTGCAACAGGTTCTGGTAAATCAGTCTGTGTTAATACGTTGATAACAAGTATCCTTTACACTTCAACACCAGATGAAGTTAAGTTACTTATGATAGACCCTAAGGTAGTAGAGTTATCTGCATATAATGGCATTCCTCACTTATTGATTCCAGTTGTGACAGATCCCAAAAAGGCAGCAGGTGCCTTAAACTGGGCAGTTCAAGAAATGGGTGACCGTTACAAGCTCTTTGCTGCAGCTAATGTTAGAGATCTTAAAGGTTATAACAATGCAGTTGAAGAGAATAATGAAGGTACGAAGTTACCACAGATTGTTATTATTGTAGATGAGTTAGCAGACCTTATGATGGCGGCACCAAATGATGTAGAAGATGCTATTTGTCGTTTAGCTCAAATGGCACGTGCGGCTGGTTTGCATTTGATTATTGCCACACAAAGACCATCTGTAGATGTTATTACTGGTCTGATCAAAGCCAACATTCCAAGTAGAATAGCTTTTAACGTATCCTCAGGTGTGGATTCAAGAACCATTATAGATTCAGTTGGTGCAGAAAAGCTTCTTGGTAAAGGAGACATGTTATTCTATCCAGTTGGTCTTCAAAAGCCTGTTAGGGTTCAAGGAGCCTTTATTTCTGACAAAGAGGTTGAGAATATTGTAACCTTCCTTAAGGACCAAGCTAAGGTGAATTACAATGAGTCAATTATGAATCAACTCTCAAAAACCTCAGATGCAGCAGGGTCAAGTGCTGGTGGTAGCGATTATGACAGCTATTTTAATGAAGCTCTTGATTTAGTTATGGAGAAACAAAAAGCCTCAGCTTCGATGATACAACGTTATTTTAGGGTTGGTTATAACCGAGCAGCAAGAATTGTTGATCAGTTACATGACGCTGGTTTTGTTGGAGATGAAGAAGGTTCAAAACCACGTAAGGTCTTAATGACCCGTGATGAGTACTCATTAATGAAAGAAGAGGCTAATAAGCCAGCAGAAGAAGAAACACAATCTTAAATAGTGCAAGTAACAGCAATGTTTCATATAAATGTAGTTAATTCTAGGAGGTAGAACCATGAAAACAGACATTCAGATTGCTAATGAAGCGTCTATTATCCCTATTAATGAAGTAGCAAGTGGTCTTGGTATTAATGAAGATCATCTTGAGTATTATGGTAAGTACAAATGTAAATTATCCGACTCTCTTTGGGAAGAGGTTAAAGATAACAAGGATGGTAAGTTAGTCCTTGTAACTGCAATTAACCCAACACCAGCTGGTGAAGGTAAAACAACAACAACAGTTGGGCTTGGTGAAGCTTTAGGCCAAATGAATAAGAAGGCTATGATCGCTCTTAGAGAGCCATCCTTAGGACCATGTATGGGCATTAAAGGTGGGGCTGCAGGTGGTGGTTATGCTCAGGTTATTCCTATGGAAGATATTAACTTACACTTTACAGGTGATATTCATGCTGTAAGTATCGCTCACAATCTCTTGTCAGCTATGTTAGACAACCATTTACAACAAGGCAATACCCTTCAGATTGATACTCGCCAAATTACTTGGAAACGTGTTGTTGATATGAATGATAGAGCCCTAAGAAATATCGTGGTTGGTATGGGCGGCCGTATGCAAGGTGTGCCACGTGAAGATCACTTTATGATATCTGTAGCATCTGAGGTTATGGCAATCTTATGTTTAGCGGATAATTTAATGGACCTTAAACAACGTTTAAGCCAAATTATCGTCGCTTATACGCGTGAAGGAAAGCCAGTCACTGCTGGTGACTTGAATGCTCAAGGTGCAATGGCTGCACTTCTTAAAGATGCGGTTAAACCTAACTTGGTTCAAACATTAGAAAACACGCCGGCAATTATGCATGGTGGTCCATTTGCTAACATAGCTCATGGTTGTAACTCAGTTAGAGCAACTAAGTATGCCTTGAAATTAGCAGATTACGTGATTACGGAAGCTGGATTCGGTGCTGACCTAGGCGCTGAGAAGTTTCTTGATATTAAGTGTCAAAAAGCAGGTCTTAAACCAGATGCCATTGTTCTAGTAGCAACAGTAAGAGCCCTTAAATATAATGGTGGTGTTAAGAAAACAGACCTTGGAGCAGAGAATGTAGATGCTCTAGCAAAAGGTATTGTCAATCTTGAGAAGCATATAGAAAATTTACACCAATACGATGTACCAGTAGTGGTTACCTTAAATCATTTTGTAACTGACTCAGAAGCAGAAGTTGCTTATGTAAAAGATGCCTGTGAAAGACTGGGTGCCTCATTTGCAATTTCTAATGTGTGGTCAGATGGTGGAGAAGGTGGTTTGGACCTTGCAAAAGCTGTACTTGATACACTTGAGAACAAACCTTCAAACTACAAGCCACTTTATAATGTTGATGCTACTATTGAAGAAAAAATTAATGTAATAGCCAAAAATATCTACGGCGCTGGTAACGTTGTATTTACGACCAAAGTTAAAAAAGCAATTAAGAAGCTTGAGGACTTAGGTCTTGATAAAATGCCAATATGTATAGCCAAAACCCAGTATTCCTTATCTGATGACCCAACCAAACTTGGTCGTCCATCTGGTTTTGAGATTACAGTACGAGAACTTAATGTATCTGCAGGGGCAGAGTTTATCGTTGCCTTAACAGGTGATGTTATGACTATGCCAGGTCTACCAAAGGTACCTTCAGCAGAGAAAATTGATATTGATGATAAAGGCAACATTACAGGTTTATTCTAAGGAGGCACTATGTCAACAAAGATTATAAATGGAAAAGAGATATCAGCTCAGATTAAAGACGAGTTGGTTGTGAAAGTAGCAGCCCTTAAAGAACAAGGGATTGAACCAACACTTGCTGTGGTACTTGTTGGTGAAGACCCAGCTTCTCAGGTGTATGTTCGTCATAAGAAAAAAGCATGTGAGTATGTAGGTATTAACTCGGAATCCTATGAATTAGAGGCTTCGGCAACAGAGGAAGAGGTATTAGACCTGGTTAAGAAGTTAAACCAAGACAAACATGTGAATGGAATCTTAGTTCAATTACCACTACCAAGTCACATAGACGATGATAAAGTTATTTTGGCGATTGATCCTAAGAAAGACGTAGATGGTTTTCATCCAATAAGTGTTGGTAACCTAAGTATTGGACATAAAGGTTTTGTTTCATGCACGCCAGCGGGTATCATTGAGTTGCTAAAACGTTCGGATATTGAAATTGAAGGAAAAGAATGTGTCATAGTTGGTCGTAGTAATATCGTTGGTAAACCAGTGGGTATGCTATTGACAAAAGAGAATGGGACAGTTACAATAACTCACTCTAGAACCAAAGACCTTAAAGGTGTTTGTAAAAGAGCAGATATACTTGTTGTAGCCATTGGACGTACTAAATTCGTCAACAGTGAATTTGTTAAAGAAGGTGCTACAGTCATTGATGTTGGTATCAACAGAGATGAAAATGGTAAGTTATGTGGTGATGTTGATTATGATGATTGTTTTGAAGTTGCAGGCGCTATTACACCTGTGCCTGGTGGTGTTGGTCCAATGACTATAGCCATGCTGATGAACAATTGTTATGAAGCAGCAGTCATGCATGCAAACAATTAGATTAAGATTTTGACGTAGCCATCTTCATGATGGCTACAGTTATACGTCGTTCTGGTAGATTAGGAGGAACTATGACGAAAGGTAATGTATTTTTTGTATCCCTTGGTTGTGACAAGAATTTAGTGGATACGGAGGTCATGCTTGGCATGATCAGAGACGCAGGTTATGAATTGGTGAATGAGGAAGCTCTTGCAGATATTATCATCATTAATACTTGTAGTTTTATTCATGATGCAAAGGAAGAGAGTGTTCATGCCATACTTGAGATGGCAACTTATAGGGAAACGGGCAGACTGAAAGGCTTGATAGCTGTAGGTTGTTTGACTCAAAGATATCAGGAAGAATTGGTCAAAGAAATACCAGAACTTGATGGTGTACTTGGTACGTCTAATTATGATGAAATAGTTAAAGCTATGGACACAATTTTAAATAAGGATGAACACTATTATAGTTTTAAAGACATTAATTACGCTTGTGAACCATATATCAAAAGAGTTGGTGATCAAACAGCTTATCACGCTTATTTAAAGATATCAGACGGATGTGACAACAATTGTACTTATTGTATTATCCCAAGTCTTAGAGGACGTGTGAGAAGTAGGACTATAGAAAGTCTTGTTGAAGAAACTAAGTTTTTAGCAAGTCAAGGCAAAACAGAGCTTATATTAGTTGCTCAAGATGTTACCAAGTATGGGATTGATATTTATGATAAAAAAGTACTGCCACAACTACTTGCTGAATTGGTAAAAGTTGAGGGCATCGAATGGATTAGATTGCTATACTGTTATCCAGAAGATATTACTGATGAGCTTATTGATTTTATGGCAAAAGAACCTAAAATTCTTCCTTATATTGATATTCCGATTCAACACATTAGCAATCCAATTCTAAAATTAATGGCAAGACGTAGTAATGATGAAACCATCAAATCCGTCATTAATAAACTTAGAGCAGCCATGCCAAATGTAACCATCAGATCATCGTTGATTGTAGGCTTCCCAGGTGAAACAGATGAAGATTATCAGACGCTTCTTGAGTTTGTAAAGGAATTTAAGTTAGACCGCCTAGGCGTGTTTACTTATTCTTTAGAAGAAGGAACACCAGCAGAGAAATTGCCTAATAGAGTGGAACAAGAGATTATGGATCAACGCCGAGATGGCATCATGGCTGTACAGCAAGAGATCTCTCTTGAAAAGAACGCTCAAATGGTTGACCAAGTCCTTCAGTGTATTATAGAAGGTTACATGCCAGAAGAAGAAGTGTATGTAGGTAGAACCTATAAAGACGCTCCAGGCGTTGATGGTTCAATTTTTATACGGTCACCTTACAATCTTTTAGCAGGTCAAATGGTACCAGTTAAAGTGACAGACTATAACGAATATGATTTGATTGGAGAAACTTACGATGAACCTAGCGAATAAACTGACGATTGGTAGAGTGGCACTCATACCCTTATTCCTTTTAGTCCTTTATGTACTTGAACAGCCGTTGAACTTATATGTTGGTGTAGCCGTATTTATCATTGCTTCATTAACAGACCTACTTGATGGACATATAGCAAGATCTAGAAACCTTATTACTGATTTTGGCAAATTCATGGATCCTTTGGCGGATAAACTTTTGGTTGCGTCTGCATTGATTTATATGGTCGAAACAGGAATGATATGGGCGTGGATTGTTATTGTCATTATTAGTAGAGAGTTTATTGTGAGCGGCATACGTTTAGTTGCGGCATCAAAAGGAACTGTTTTAGCTGCTAGTATCTGGGGGAAAATTAAGACGGCTACAACAATGGTCATGATTGTAGTTGTATTGTTGCCACTTGAATGGTCTTTTGTGGTATATCTGGATTGGATACTCATTATTGCTTCAACTTTCTTTACAATTTTATCTGGATACGATTATGTCTATAAGAACAGAGCAATTTTTAAGGGATCAATGTAAGGGAATATAGCCAATCCCAATTAGAAAGGTATAAGTATGATAGGAGAAATAATATGTGTTGGCAATGAACTTTTGATTGGAGACACACTGAATACCAATACACAATATTTAAGTCAACAACTTGCTAACTTAGGCATTGACGTCCAATATCAAATGGTTGTTGGAGATGATGATGCCACTTTAACAGAGGCTGTTTCTGTGGCGTCTAGTCGTTCGGATATTGTCATATTCTCAGGTGGACTGGGTCCAACTTACGATGATATGACCAAAGAAACGGTATGTAAAGTGGCCGGTGAGGCTTTAGTAATTGATGAGCCTTCTCTTGAGGCTATACGATCTTTTTTTGAACGCCTAGGTAGGACGATGGCAGATAGCAATGAGAAACAGGCTTTAAGACCTACCAATGGTAAAAGTTTGCCAAATGCTAATGGGACAGCCCCAGGGATCTATCTTTATAAGGCAGGAACCCATTATATCTTACTTCCTGGACCACCAAATGAATTAAAACCGATGTTCCAAGAAGAGGTTGTACCAATACTTCGTGAATTTTCTACCTCTGTCATAACATCTAAAATCTATAGTTTAGTTGGCATTGGTGAAAGTGACCTAGTGGGTAAAATTGGTCACTTAATGAATGAATCAGTGAACCCAAGAATTGCACCATATGCTAAACTTGGCTCGGTAAATATTAGATTGACTGCTAAGACATCAACTGCGCATGAGGGTCAAGAACTTATTGATCAAACATCAGCTGCTTTGTCTCCGTTTATAGATGAGTATTGTTACAGTACTGAAGGTGAGAGCCTTGAAAAAGTAGTGATTGATTTGCTAAGAAAGAAACATATGACTTTAAGTATGGCTGAATCATGTACTGGTGGTTTGTTAAGTAGTCGTATTGTTTCTATTCCAGGTGCCTCAGATGTTTATCTTAATGGTTTTACAACTTATTCCAACCAGGCCAAGGAAAAATGGCTGGGTGTAGCTCGTGATATCTTGCTTGAATATGGTGCAGTGAGTGAAGCAGTAGCCATTGAAATGTCAGAAGGTGTTAAAAATGTTTCTGCTACTAATGTTGGTATTGGCGTCACCGGTATTGCAGGTCCAGATGGTGGTACAGAGGACAAACCTGTAGGTATGGTTTGCATTAGTGTTAGTGTAGAAGACGAAACTAAAGTGCGTACATATCACATTACAGGTAACCGTCAAAAGGTACGTGAATACGGTGCCCAGTATGCTTTAAGACAATTATATGAGATGATAAAATAAAGTGTTGACACAGGGGAACATATGGTCTACAATGGTCATAGGCGAACAAGCGTTCGATTACATTGGAAGGGGGCACCTAGTTATCTAGGGATTCTATGAAAAACGATAAGACTAAAGCATTAGATGCTGCGATTACGCAGATTGAAAGACAATACGGTAAAGGCGCAATTATGAAGTTAGGGGAGTCTAACGAACATATGAACGTTGAAACAGTGCCTACAGGCGCTTTGAGTTTGGATGTGGCACTTGGTGCCGGTGGTCTTCCTAAAGGGCGTATAGTGGAGTTATACGGGCCAGAATCAAGTGGTAAGACAACAGTTGCCTTGCACATGGTAGCGGAAGTTCAAAAAGCTGGAGGTATTGCTGGTTTTGTTGATGCAGAACATGCCCTTGATCCTAGTTATGCTAAGAAAATTGGTGTTGATATTGACAACTTATATATTTCTCAACCAGATAATGGTGAGCAAGCACTTGAGATTACTGAAACAATGGTACGATCTGGAGCAATTGACATAGTCATCGTTGACTCCGTTGCAGCTTTAGTACCAAGAGCAGAGATTGAAGGGGACATGGGTGACTCTCATGTTGGTCTCCATGCAAGATTGATGTCACAAGCCCTTAGAAAATTGACAGGTATTGTATCCAAGTCAAATTGTATTGTTATCTTCATCAACCAATTACGTGAGAAAGTTGGCGTTATGTTTGGTAGCCCTGAAGTGACTACAGGTGGTAGAGCACTTAAATTCTATTCATCCATTCGTTTGGATGTCAGAAGAATAGAGACACTTAAACAAGGAACCAACATGGTAGGTAACCGTGTTCGTGTGAAGGTAGCTAAAAATAAAATTGCGCCACCATTTAAGACGGCCGAATTTGATATTATGTTTGGTGAAGGTATTTCTAGAGAAGGTGACGCTCTTGATATGGGTGTTGACCTAAGCTTTGTTCAAAAGAGTGGCGCTTGGTTCTCTTACGGTGATATTCGTTTGGGACAAGGTAGAGAAAACTCTAAAATATACTTAAAAGAGAACCCAGAGGTGTTTGCGAAAATTGAAGCTCAGATTCGTGGGCATTATGGTTTTGAAGTGAAAGCAGAAGATGTAGTAGAGGAAAAGAAAACTGCTAAGAAATAGTTGCTGAGTATTTATGACAATAATCAATTGACAACAAGAGGGCTTGTAGCCCTCTTGTTGTTCTTTCTTGTTTTCTAGGAAAGTCATACTTTCCAGCAAACAAAAAATGCTCCGCAGGAAGCACACGAATATGTAATGAAATTGTCCTGCGGACCATATTCGGCGCTACAAAAGCGACAAAGTCGCCTTTGTTCTTTTCTAGGAAAGTCATACTTTCCAGTCAACAGTTGTTTGGATTGCTTTATACACAGAGGTGGAAGATGATTATCACACAAGTTGAACAATTACCAAAAGGCAAAAGAAAAGTTGTCAGAGAAGATGGACGTTTTTTAGTCTTGTATGCCCGTGAAATCAAAGGTTTGGACTTTGCCGAAGGGGCTGAAGTGAAAGATGAACAGTGGGAGATAGGCGTAAAAGGTCTTATTACTCGTGGTAAGAAAAGAATCTTTCATCTCTTGGCTAAGAAAGATTACACTTACAATGAGATAGATAAGAAGCTGATTAAAGAACATTATGATGAGCCAATTCGTCTTGCCATTATTCAATACTTTGAAGAACTAGATTTTATTAATGATGAGAAATATGTTGCTAAATACTATAGATACCATCATGAACGTGTGAGTAAGCGGATTATGGAACATAAACTTCAAATGAAAGGTATAAGTTCAAGGTTCTTTAATGACGTACTTGAAAGTTTAGAAACAGCAAATCATGACTTTGAAGCTGCTACATTTCAGTGTGAGAAGAAATATAGGTTCAAAGAAGTGAGCCAGGAGGATTTTTATAAGATGGTCCAGTTTTTAAGCCGAAAAGGCTTTAGTTACGATGTTTCAAAGGGGGTCGTCAAAGAATTTTTAACGAAAAAGCTGGATGAAACTTTATAAATAGTGCTTAAGAATTAGTAAAATAGTGTCATATAACTTGACATAATATATAAAAGAGTATAGAATTTATTTGTTGTACATTATATAAATGTATGCAAAAAAAGTGAATACAGAGGAGGTGTTAAAGTTGTTATTTGACATACTCATTCCTGTTATAGTTGCAGTTGTAGTTGGACTGTTAGCATTTTATCTAGGTGTTATGTATAGAAAGAATGTAGCAGAAGCGCAATATGGATCAGCAGAACAAAAAGCTCGTAAGATTGTAGATGATGCAATCAAAGAGGGAGAAGCGATCAAGCGTGAAGCACGTTTGGACCTTAAGGATGAAACCTTTAAGATCAAAAACGACCTAGACAAAGAGGTAAAAGAGCGACGAAATGAGATAACAAGATTGGAACGACGTATCCAGCAAAAAGAGGAAGCGATCGATCGTAAATCAGATGCTATCGAAAAGAAAGAAGCTCAATTAGCTAGCAAAGACTCAAAACTAGACAGATTAAGAGATGAAGTAGAACAGCTTAAACAGCAACACCTATCAGAACTAGAAAAAATCTCTGGATTAACTACCGAACAAGCGAAAGAATACCTTTTAAAGCAAGTTGAAGAAGATGTTAAACATGAAACAGCAATCTTAATTAAAGAACTAGAAGTAAGAGCGAAAGAGGAAGCAACAAAGAATGCAAGGAAAATTCTTGCGACAGCAGTTCAGAAATGTGCAGCTGATCACGTTGCCGAAACAACCGTTTCTGTAGTACAATTACCTAATGATGAAATGAAGGGACGTATCATCGGTCGTGAAGGACGTAATATCCGTACACTTGAGACCTTAACTGGAATCGATTTAATTATTGATGATACACCAGAAGCTGTAATCCTATCAGGTTTTGACCCGATTAGAAGAGAGACTGCTCGTATTGCCCTTGAAAAATTGATTGTAGATGGAAGAATTCATCCAGCTAGAATCGAAGAGATGGTGGACAAGGCGAAGCGTGAAATCGAACAAATCATTAGAGAAGAAGGTGAAAATGCGACATTCGATACTGGTGTCCATGGTGTTCACCCAGAATTGGTTCGTCTTCTAGGTAAGATGAAGTACCGTACTAGTTACGGACAAAATGTTTTAAAACACTCAATTGAAGTAGCTCACCTATGTGGTTTGCTTGCAGGCGAGATTGGATTAGATGTAAGATTAGCGAAACGTGCAGGTTTACTACATGATATTGGTAAAGCTGTAGATCACGATATGGAAGGATCACATATTTCTATCGGTGCTGACTTATGTAAAAAATATAAGGAATCAGATGTTGTTATTAATGGTGTTGAATCCCATCACGGTGATGTTGAACCTACATCTTTAATCTCTGTACTTGTACAGGCAGCAGATACTATTTCTGCAGCTAGACCAGGTGCTAGAAGAGAGACATTAAATACTTATATCCAAAGATTAACTAAATTAGAAGAAATTGCTGATGAATTTAAAGGTGTAGACAAATCTTTTGCTATCCAAGCAGGTAGAGAGATTAGAATAATGGTAATACCAGATCAAACAACTGATCAAGAAACGGTATTACTTGCTAGGGAAGTTGCTAAAAAGATTGAAGAGGAACTAGAATATCCAGGCCAAATTAAGGTCAATGTTATTCGTGAAACTCGCTCAATCGAGTACGCTAAGTAATAAAAGACTTAAATTAAGGTGCTATCTAAGGATAGCACCTTTTAAATTACCATGAAATACATATAATTGAATGCATGTTGACCAAAACTTGCATATTAATAGGGCAATCATGGATTATAATGACGAAAAATGACGGTTGCGGATAAATGACTTTCACATTCTTGCAGAATATGGTATTATTTAGGAGATGAAAACAATTAAGTGGCATACTTAATTGTATGATTGGGTTTTATAATGGAGGCATACCTAGATGACGAATCAATTAGATCAACAATCCCGACTACAACAACTACAACAACAGATAGATTTGTATAAAACGATGAACTTAGATCTGAATATGGCAAGGGGCAAACCATGTACAGAGCAATTAGACCTATCAAATGCAATGTTAGACATTAAGATACCTATAGAAAGAGATCCAAATAAGGACTTTCGTAATTATGGTACACTGGATGGCTTGCCTGGAACAAAACAACTTTTTGCAGACATACTAGAAGTTCAACCAGAGCAGATTATTATTGGTGGTAATTCGAGTTTAAGTATGATGTATACAACGCTTGCTAAAGCAATGCTCTATGGTACTTATGTAAGTGACAGACCTTGGAATAAAGAGGATAAGGTAAAATTCCTATGTCCATCTCCTGGCTATGACAGACACTTTGCCATATGTGAGCAACTTGGTATAGAAATGATAACCATAAACATGGACCAGAATGGACCAATAATAGATGAGGTTGAAACACTCGTTAAAGAAGACCCAGCTATTAAAGGTATATGGTGTGTGCCTAAATACTCTAATCCAACGGGTATTTCCTATTCTTCAGAAGTTGTAAAAAGATTAGCAAGTATGGAAACAGCGGCTAAGGACTTTGTCATTATGTGGGACAATGCCTATGTTTTACATGATTTGTATGAAGAAAGTGCTGTTGTAGATAGTATTATGGAGGCTTGTAGCAATGCAGGTAACCCACATAGAGTTTATTTATTTACCTCAATGTCTAAAGTAACTTTTGCTGGTGCGGCTGTAGCTGCTATGGCAGGCAGTGTTGAGAATATACAGTTTGTCTTAAAGATCCTCGGCGTACAAACTATTGGTTCAGATAAAATCAATCAATACCGTCATGTAGCTTTCCTAAAAGACCTTGATGGTGTTAAAGAACATATGAAAAAACATGCAGAAATCATTCAACCAAAGTTTGATGCTACCTTAGAGATATTAGAAGCTCACCTTGGCGGAAAAGGTATTGCTAACTGGGTAAAACCAATCGGTGGTTATTTCATTAGTCTAGACCTCGTGCAAAGCTCAGCTAAAGAAGTTGTAGCCCTGGCTGCATCTTTAGGTCTAAAGCTTACAGCGGCCGGTGCAACCTATCCGTATTACAATGACCCTAATGATGGTAATATACGAATAGCACCAACTTTTCCACCACTTGAAGAATTGAAGAAGGCAATAGAAATTTTGTGTGTATGCGTAGAGTATACATACTTAAAACATAACCTATAAATCATACATAGAGATAACTAAAGCATTATATGGATTCATATAATGCTTTTGCTTTGAGTCTGTGTTATACTACTCCTGAAAGAGTGCTTATAAACCACATTGTGGTTGTCGATAAAGATTAAATGTGTCAAATGAAAGGACTTAATTATGAACAATGTTTATGAAAACCCATTAGAATCTAGGTATGCAAGTAAAGAGATGTTATACATCTTCTCACCTGACAAAAAGTTTAAAACTTGGCGTCGACTTTGGATTGCATTAGCAGAAGCTGAGCAAGAATTAGGACTGCCTATAACAGATGAGCAAATTGCCCAACTGAAAGCTTTTGAAGATGACATTAACTATGATGTAGCGAAAGCACGTGAGAAAGAAGTAAGACATGATGTTATGTCTCATGTATTCGCTTATGGTGAACAAGCACCTCTTGCTAAACCAATTATCCACCTGGGCGCAACAAGTTGTTTTGTTGGAGACAATACAGATGTTATTCTAATGAACGAAGCTTTGATTCTTGTTAAAGAGAAGTTAATTAATGTACTTGATAAACTATCTTCTTTTGCTGTTGAATATAAAGATATGCCAACTTTGGGATTCACGCATTATCAACCAGCACAGTTAACAACTGTTGGTAAGAGAGCTTGTTTATGGCTTGAAGACCTTTTATTAGACCTTGAAGATGTTGAACATCAGTTATCAAAAAGATTACTTAGGGGTGTTAAAGGTACAACTGGTACACAAGCAACATATTTAAGTCTTTTTGAGAATGACCATGAGAAAGTGAAAGCATTAGATAAATTAGTGGCGCAGAAGGTAGGTTATGAAGACTCATTCCCTGTGACCGGTCAGACATACCCAAGAAAGCTTGATAGTCAGTTCCTTAATGTACTTAGTGGCATTGCTCAGTCTGCTTATAAGTTTTCAAATGATATCCGTTTGCTTCAAAACCTTAAAGAAATTGAAGAACCATTTGAGAAGAGTCAGATTGGTTCTTCTGCAATGGCATATAAAAGAAATCCAATGAGAACAGAAAGAATCTCATCATTGGCAAGACATGTCATCTGTAGCACTATGAATCCGGCTATAACAGCTTCTACACAATGGTTCGAGAGAACCTTAGATGATAGTGCTAACAAACGTTTGGCTATACCAGAAGCCTTCTTAGCGATTGATGCAATCCTTGAGATCTATATGAATGTTGTAGATGGCTTGGTTGTATACCCAAAAGTTATTAGAAATAGAGTGATGAGTGAATTACCATTCATGGCAACTGAAATGATCTTAATGGAAGGTGTTAAACGTGGTGGTGACAGACAAGAGTTACATGAGCAGATTCGTGTTCATTCCATGGAAGCAGGTAAGCAAGTTAAGATTGAAGGTAAATCAAATGACTTAATTGAACGTATCATTAAAGACCCAGAGTTTAAGATGACGGAAGAAGAGATTCTCAGTATTCTCTCACCTGAAAACTTTGTAGGTCGTTCACCAGAGCAAGTGACTGAATTTGTGTCTACATTTATTCAACCAATACTCGATCGACATAAAGACGTACTTGGTAAGGAAGCTAAGCTATCTGTATAAAAGGAGGTTTCTATGAAAATTGGTTTTATCGGCATAGGTAACATGGGTTCTGCTATGTTAAAAGGTGCCATAGAGAAATTTGGAATGGACAATTTATGTTATACCGACATCAATGAAACATTATGTCAGAAGATTGAGGCTGAAACATCTATAGCATCTTTAGCTAGTAATGCACAAGTCGTAAAAGAGGCAGATGCGGTTGTGTTGGCTGTTAAACCTCAATACTTAGAAGGCGTTTTGGAAGAAATTTCTAGTGTTGTTAAAAGAGATCAAATCATGATTTCAATAGCACCAGGTGTTACGATAGAATATATTAAAGAGCAATTAGGCTCTAATATTAGAGTTGTTAGAAGCATGCCAAATACGCCTGCCTTGGTTCTTGAAGCGATGTCGTGTTACTGTCTGTCTCAAGATACTTTTAGTTCAGATGAGAAAGTTTCAATTGTGAGCTTTTTTGAGTCATTTGGTCGAGCTATTGAGGTGAAAGAATACCAGTTGGATATGGTTGTTCCTGTCTCGGGTAGTTCACCAGCTTATTTCTTCATAATGTTAGAAGCTATGGCGGATGCGGCTGTATTAACTGGTTTGCCTAGAGATATTTCCTATGAGTTAGCTGCACAGTCTATGCTTGGTGCAGCAAAAATGGTCATAGAGACTAAGTCTCACCCTGGTGTCTTAAAAGATGCTGTATGTTCACCAGGTGGCACTACAATTGAAGCAGTCAAAGTATTAGAGGCAACAGGTTTTAGAAGCTCAATCATTGAGTCTATGGTTGCTTGTTATGATAAAACCCAGAAGTTTAAATAGGAGACTATATGAATTTATTTAAAAGATTAAAACGAACTGAAATATACCACGGTATTAGAGTCCACCTTGTTAAAGACCGCTTGTTAACACCTGAAGGTAAAGAGGTTGATTGGGAACTAATTCTTCACCCTGGAGCTGCTGCTGTAATTCCAGTGGATGAAAATGGTCAAATACTTATGGTACGACAATATAGAAATGCAAGTGATGATTATACTTTAGAGATACCAGCAGGAACACTTGATTCACCTGACGAGGATCCTCTTGAGTGTGCTCATAGGGAATTAGAAGAAGAGACTGGTTACAAAACAGAAGATATGACCTACCTCTACAAATTCTATTCCAGTATAGGTATCTGCGATGAAGTTATTCATATCTATGTTGCTAAGAATTTAGTAGAAAGTGTTCAGAATTTAGATGAAGATGAGTTTGTCGAAGTAGAGCGTTATGATTTACAAGCACTTATTGAGATGATTTATGCAGGTGAGATTCTTGATAACAAGACAATTTCATCACTTCTCATGTATAAAGACAGTTTGACTAGAGAAAAGTAGACCTAAGAAAAGAAATATCCTTAATTTAGCAACAAAGTTTTTACTAAAAATTTGGTTAGATTTTACAAAAAGTCGATAGGACACCTTAAAAATAGGTGTTGTTATCGACTTTTAATTACCCCTTTGTTATAATGATTAACATAACGTTTGTAAAGGGTAAAAAATGAAGGCAAACATACAAGATTTCTTAGAGTATTTAGAAAATTATAAACACGCTTCCAGCAATACGATTTCTTCTTATAGACGGGATCTTATTTTAATGTTTAAGTACTTTGAGGGTGTTGAGCAAATACAAGATTTGCAAGATATTACAGGTGTACAATTAAACAAGTATATCCGCCATCTTGAGAAGCAAGGAAGAGCTAGATCAACGATCTCAAGAAATATGGCTTCTATTAGGTCTTATTTTCAGTATTTACTTAGAAGGCAAGTGATTGATAAAGACCCAACTGAAATGCTTGTAACTCCTAAAGTAGAGAAGAAGATGCCTACAGTTTTAGCATTTGATGAAATAGAGTTGCTCTTAGCTCAACCTTCACAAGTGGATGATAAGGGAATTCGAGATAAAGCAATGTTAGAATTGTTATACGCCTCAGGAATGAGGGTGACTGAGTTAATTGAGTTACAAGAAGACGATATTAATATCACTATGGGTTACATTAGATGTGCCTGTGCAAAGAAAGAACGTATAATACCTATTGGGCAAGCAGCTCAATTGGCTTTGTTTAAATATATGAATGGTGTTCGTGAGAACATGGTCAGTGAATCTGCTGAATCTACCTTATTTGTTAACTGTCTTGGTGCTTCTATGAGCCGACAAGGTTTCTGGAAGATCATTAAGGGTTATGCAAAAAAGGCGGGGATTCATAAGAAGATTACACCTCACATGTTAAGACATTCTTTTGCCAGTCATTTGGTGGAAAATGGGGCTGATCTTAGAAGTGTTCAAGAGATGCTTGGGCATTCTAGTATTACGACAACTCAGGTTTATACGAAGATGGGGGACCGCAAGTTGCGGGACGTCTACATCAAAGCCCACCCCCGCGCCTGATTCTGAATGCTATAAGCAGCAATTTTCGGCGTCAGCGACAAAATATAGACTCTCGAGTACGTAAAGTACACTTCGAGCCTACATTTTGACGCTTCCTTGAAACTTACTACTTCTAACATCCAGAATCTATCTGACTTAAACTTATATGTTGCTTATTATAGTTATAATAAAACAAACTAGACTCTAAAGTACGTTTCACTACACTTAGAGCCTAGTTTTTTACTGCTATGAAACTCATCTAAATATCACAGCCTGCCTTTACCAAGTAAATAAGAAGCAAGTCATCTGTAGTGAGGATTCATCCAAACATTTTATCTTTTGAAAAAATTTGTGGCATAGAATTTGTTACTAACGATTAATAATAGGAGGCAAAAGAACTCGATCATCTGATTAGTCAACCTTTAAATAGAGTAGTCTGTTCGAAGTTTGTAGCCCGAATCATGGTTCCTTCTGGCCTATATTGTTTCTGTAGCAGTGGAGAAGGGACTCGGAACGTGGCCTTTATTACACGGACGTAATAAGAGCCATCGAAAGAAATCATATAGGCCAGAAGGGTTCTGATGACATGACCGAACACAAAAAAAGGACTATCACATAAGTGACAGCCCTTAATCCTTAACTAAATCTTATCCGAAGTATCTTTCAAGAAGACCTTTGAATGCCATACCGTGACGCGCTTCGTCTTTACACATTTCATGAACAGTGTCATGAATTGCATCAAGGTTTAATTGCTTAGCTCTTGTAGCAAGGTCTTTTTTACCTTGGCAAGCGCCGTGCTCTGCGTCAACACGCATTTGTAAGTTAGTTTTAGTATCAGCTACTAGAACTTCACCTAATAATTCAGCAAATTTTGAAGCATGCTCAGCTTCTTCAAAAGCGATTCTTTTGTAAGCTTCAGCGATTTCTGGGTAACCTTCGCGGTCTGCTTGACGTGACATAGCAAGGTACATACCAACTTCAGTACACTCACCAGTAAAGTTCATTTTAAGACCTTCAACGATCTCAGGGTCAACGCCTTTAGCAACACCGATGAAATGCTCATCAGCCCATGCCATTTCTTCACCAGATTGCTCTACAAATTTACTTGCTGGTGCATTACATTGTGGACAAAATTCAGGTGCTGATTCACCTTCATGAATGTAACCACAAATAGTACATACAAACTTTTTCATTTTTCTACCTCCGTGATAATTTATATTGGTTGATAATAATTATTCGCACATGTTTGATTATATCATATGCCAAAACAATGTCAATGTTTTCACAGACATTTCTTTAATATTATTATATCACATTGCTAGCAGAGAGTGAGTATAATAAAAAAACAGTATGTAATGACATAATGTCATTACATACTGTTGTGAGCTTGTATCACAAGTGTTAAACTATAGTTAGATGAATTCTAATAAAAAGATGGAGATGATTTTATGAGAATGTATGATGTAATTGAGAAGAAGAAAATGGGCCATATCTTAACAAAAGAAGAAATTCAGTATATGGTTGAAGGTTTCACTGATGGTTCTATACCAGACTATCAGGTGGCTGCACTTTTGATGGCTATTTATTTCCAAGGTATGAATAAAGAAGAAACGCTTGAACTAACCTTATGTATGGCCCGTAGTGGTGATATGTTAGACTTATCTGAAATAGAAGGTATTAAAGTAGATAAACATAGTACTGGTGGTGTTGGTGATAAGACGTCATTAGTCCTTGCACCTATGGTAGCAGCAGTTGGTGTACCGGTAGCAAAAATGTCTGGTAGAGGCCTTGGTCATACTGGAGGTACAATTGATAAATTAGAAGCTTTTGAAGGTTTCTCTACAGCTATTAGTGAAGAGCAATTTATTAAGAATGTTAACTCTATTAAGATTGCTATTGCTGGTCAAACAGCCAATCTTGCCCCAGCTGATAAGAAGTTATACGCACTTAGAGACGTGACAGCAACTGTTGATAATATTTCATTAATTGCAGGCAGCATTATGAGTAAGAAAATTGCCTCAGGTGCTGACGCTATAGTTCTTGATGTTAAAACAGGATCTGGTGCATTTATGAGAGAAGAAAAAGATGCAATCAATCTTGCAAAGACAATGTGTGATATAGGTAATGGTTATGGACGCCATACAGTGGCAGTTGTATCCGATATGAATCAACCTCTTGGCTTGGCGGTAGGTAATACTTTAGAAGTTATTGAAGCTATTAATACCTTAAGAGGTGAAGGTCCTGACGATCTGCATGAACTTTGTTTACAACTTGGTACACAAATGGTTCTCTTAGCTAAAGTAGCTGAAACAGAAGAAGAAGCAAGAGCAATGTTAGAAGAAACCATCACATCAGGCTCAGCCCTTAAGAAGTTGAGAGAATTTGTTGAAGCTCAAGGTGGTGAAGGTAAATATGTTGACCAACCTGAGTTGTTTGAAAAAGCTAACATCATTGAGCCAGTAAAAGCACCAAAGGCTGGCTATATTGACCATATTGAAACAGAAGAGATTGGTTTTGCTACCATGGTACTTGGTGGTGGACGTGAGACAAAAGAGAGTGTTATTGACCTAGCTGTTGGTTATGTATTTGAGAAAAAGTTAGGTGATTATGTGAATGAAGGGGATACAATAGCGATCATTCACGCCAATGATGAGGCTAAACGTCAAGAGTCACAAGAGCGTTTCCTTAAAGCCATTTCTATCACAGAAGCAGTAGCTGACAAGCCTGCATTGATTAAAGGTATGATTAAATAATAATATATAGAGAAAAGCGGGTACAGATGTGAAACAATTACGTCTGTACCCTTGCTATTTTCAGCGTTTATTAGTAAAATGTCTTAAGAAGACATTGAGAATAGGAAGAAGATATATGCTAGAATTTTTAATCAGAATCATCATTAACTTTCTGTGTGGTGCCATTGTCATGATCGCCCATGAGCTACCCAAATCAGTGGCAGCTCATTTCTTAACACATTCAGTTTTTCGAAAGAAGAGAATACAACTACCAGCATTGACTAAATACATCGACCCAATTGGATTGATTTTATTCGGTTTTTCATCTTATGGTATTGGCTGGCAGAAACCATATGACCACAATCCTAATAGGCTCAAAGACAAAGAACGTAGTTTAATGGCAATTGCCTTAACTGGTCAGTTATCCAGTTTACTATTTATGTTATTTTGTGTGCCGATTTTTAGACTTGCTGTAGATATGAATCTGAATTTTTACCTTGGTTATACTTTATTCCAATTAATAAAGTTTAATATGGTTATTTTTATTGTGAATTTGTTACCAGTACCACCACTTGATATGAGCAAAATGATTTATGCCTATTCGCCAAATACTTATTTTAGGTTAATGCAGAATGAACGATATATCCATACTGCCTTTATCCTTCTAGTTGCCTTTGGAATCATTGAAAGTTTTGCAGGTCAAATATTGGTTCCATTTCTAAGTTATTTCTTATAGGAGATCATTATGGCGTTATCCATTAAACTAGAAAACTTCGAAGGTCCTTTGGATCTTCTTTTACACTTGATTGATAAAAATAAAATAGATATTTATGACATCCCTATTGTTGTTATTACAGACCAGTATTTAACCCTTATTAGGGCTATGGAAAAAGACAAAATGGAAGTCATGTCCGAATTTATTGAAATGGCAGCAATTCTCATTAGCATCAAAGCTAAAATGTTATTGCCTAAATATGAAGATGAAGACGACGAGGAAGACCCAAGAGAAGCTTTGGTTCAGAAGTTGATTGAGTACCGTAAGTATAAGATGATTTCAGAGTCTCTAAAAGTTAAACATGAAAAGGCGGACAAAATACTTTTTAAGGGAGAATCTATTCCTAAGGAAGTAAGAGATTATGTCCAGGTACCTGATGTAGAACAACTACTTGAAAATGTGGAGTTTGCAGCCCTCTACCAGGTGTTTCAGAATGTCATGAAGCGTAATGCAGATAAGGTGGATACTGTAAGGTCTAAGTTTGGCGAGATAAAGAAGGAAGAGTTTACAGTTCAAGATAAAATAGAACAACTACTGAACATGAGAGAGCTTTATGGTTCTTTAAGTTTTGTTGATTTATTAAATGATTTAATGACAAAGACAGAAATGATTGTAACGTTCTTAGCGGTCCTTGAACTGATGAAGATGGGTAGTGTAAGGGTTAAACAAGCAGATGTTTTTGACGATATCATCATCCAGTTTATGTAAAACAAATAAATGAAGAAGGTTAACCAATGAATTTAACTCAGATTGAAGCATCAATAGAAGCCATACTTTTTTCTATGGGAGAGGCAGTACCAACTAAAAAAATTGCTGAAGCTTTAGAAATTGAGCCAGAAGATACATACAGCATCATAATGAACATGAAAGATAAGTATGATGAAGATGCCCGTGGCATTAAAATAATAGAAATAGACAACGGTTTCCAAATGTGCACCAAGGAGGCCTATTACGATCAAGTTAAAAAGGTGAATTTTAAGTTGAAGGAATTTATCCTTACAGATGTTTTAATAGAAACTTTAGCGATAATTGCCTACAAACAACCTATCACTAGAGCTCATATAGAAGCTGTTAGAGGTGTAAATTCTAATCATGCAGTGAATCGTTTGGTGGAATACAACTTGGTTCATGAGATTGGCAGAATGGATGCACCGGGTAAACCGATTCTTTTTGGTACAACTAAAGATTTCTTAAGGGGATTTGGGTTGCAGTCTGTAACAGAACTACCGGAACTAGGTGAGGAAGCGTTAAATCATCTTAAAGAAGAAGCAGAGAAGGAAGTCCAACTGACAATCGGTGATGACGGTCAGATTGAAGAAGACACTTCAGAGATAGATCTTGACAACTTGGTGTTGTCATTTGATGAGGAATAGAGATGGAAGTTAGATTACAGAAATTTATAGCTGATGCAGGGATTGCATCTAGAAGAGCTGCTGAGAAACTAATCCTAAATGGTGACGTTAAAGTGAATGGTGTTGTTGTCAGGGAGATGGGTGTTAAGATAGACCCAACAGTGGATGAAGTCATGTACAAAAGTAAAGTTTTAAGAAAAGTAGACGTTCTTGAATATTATGTTCTTCATAAACCAGTTCGTGTAGTTTCAACAGCTTCAGATGAGAAAGGCAGAACCAATGTAGTAGATATGGTTGATAGCCCTCATCGCTTGTACCCTGTAGGGCGTTTGGATTTTATGTCTAGTGGCTTGATTTTGTTAACCAATGATGGTGACTTAACCTTCAAATTAACCCATCCCAAACATGAAGTAGAGAAGCAGTATATAGTAAAAGTTGAACCTCCAATTAGCATCGATCATATTAAGAAGTTAAGAGCAGGTGTATCTTTAGATGGTGAAATGACACAGCCATGTAAAATCAAGCTGGTAAAAGATCAATCCAAGAGTCAAACCTATTCAATTATACTCAGAGAAGGTAAAAACAGACAAATTAGGCGAATGGTTGAACTTGTTGGTTCAAGAGTTGTAACACTCGAACGTGTGGCTATTGGTAAGATAAAGATTGATGGCATTAAGTATGGTCAATATCGTAAATTGACCAAAGAAGAAGTGGCGTATTTGAAAGGTTTGTAAGATGTTATTTGATAGAACAACCGAAATGGTCAAAGAACTTATTAGATTAGAGAAAAGAAAAATACATACGGCAATAGATGCAACCATGGGTAACGGAAACGATACCCTTTTTTTGTCTGAAATTTTGGAAGATAATGGTAAATTATACGCATTTGATATACAAGAGTGTGCCATAGAGCAAACCAAAAAACGTATGGCTCATCTTAAAGAGCTTGATATTACATACATAAAAGATGGTCATGAGAATATGGCAAAATATGTAACTTCTGCAGATCTTATTATGTTTAATTTAGGCTATCTTCCAAAGGCAAATCATGATGTCATGACAAAGATGGAGACGACAATAGAAGCTATAAAATCAGGTCTTGAAATTTTAACTTCAAAAGGAATGCTTACACTAGTATCTTATTATGGACATCCCGGCGGAATGGCAGAAAAAGAGGGCGTTAAGCGGTTTACTTCTCAACTAGATTACAAGCTTTTTGATGTCATGGAATTGAATTCAATTAATAAAAAGAATAATCCGCCAATTGTGACTTTTATAAGAAAAAAGTAAATTGTATATAAATTCACAAACTGCTTGTTTTTTGACGAATGGTGGGTTACAATGGTAAACGTTATAGGTTGATTTTTTTAAGGTTTTTTAACTTTCAAGTCTTGTAAAAGACTGACAAAATATATGGAGGGTTTTAAGTATGAGTATGGAAGCTTACTTGAACAAACTCAATGACCTTCGTCGAGAAATTGAAGCAGGTGGTGGTGATGCTGCAATTGACAAGGTTAAACAAGCAGGGAACTTGACTGCTCGTGAGCGAATTAATGTTCTATTAGACGAAAGTTCTTTTGTTGAGATAGGTGCATTTGTGAAACCACGTAGTACAGATTACAATATGACAACGAGTAATGCACCTGCCGATGGTGTTGTTACTGGTTATGGTACCGTAGACGGAAGGCTCGTTTATGTGTACAGTCAAGATGCTACCGTAATGGGTGGCTCATTAGGTGAGATGCACGCTAAGAAAATTACATCACTTTATGACATGGCCATTAAAATTGGTGCGCCTATTGTTGGTATGCTAGATTCAGTTGGTATGCGTTTACAAGAGGGTGTTGACGGGTTTGAAGGTTATGGACAGATTTTTGTCAAACAATCTTTGGCATCTGGGGTAATTCCACAGATTACAGCCATTCTAGGAACATGCGGTGGAAGTGCTGCAATGTTACCGTCTCTTTCTGATTTCGTATTAATGAAAAAAGAAAACACAACACTTTACTTAAATAGTCCCAATACACTTGATTCCATCAAAGAGACAACTGAACCTATTGGTGATAGTTCTTTTCATGATGACAATGCTGGTATTGTGGATGTTGTTTGTGATGATGATTTAGGACTTATTAGTGATCTAAGAGATTTATTAAACCTTTTACCATCTAACAATCAAGAAGAAGCACCAAGTCAAGATATGGCAGATGATTTGAACCGTGACTTAACTGATTTAGAAGAGATAACTAATGGTTATGTAGATGGTCGTGAAATTATAGGTCAACTCGTAGATACAGGTACATATTTTGAAGTTAAACGTGCCTATGGTGAAGACGTTGCAACGGTAATTGGTCAACTTGCTGGTATGACTGTTGCATTTGTTGGAACGGCATCACAATTAAATGATGGACGTTTGTCCTTAAAAGCGGCTCAGAAGGTTGAAGCCTTTGTTAAAAAGATGGATGCGTTCTCAATACCTGTCATCACTTTAGTAGATGTAATAGGTAATGAAGCTACAGTTGATAACGAACTGAATGGTCAGGCAAAAGCATTGGCATCTATGATGGCAACCTATGCTGGATCAACAGTGCCTAAACTAACTGTACTTATGAATAACGCAATAGGTTCTGCTTACGTAGCTCTTAATAGTAAACATGTTGGGGCTGATATTGTATATGCTTGGCCTATGGCTAAAATCGGTACAATGGATGCATCATCTGCAGTTAAAATTATGTATGCTGAAGAAATAGACGCATCTAAAGTAGGTAATGATGTTATAGCGGATAAAACTAAAGCTTACAAAGAAAATGAACAATCCGTTTACAAAGCTGCAGCTCATGGCTATGTAGATGATATTATAGAACCAAACGCTACACGTAGACGACTTATTGCAAGTGTGGACATGTTATTTACGAAGTATGTTCAATCACCTGATCGTAAACATCGATCCGTATAAGGAGGATTAACATGGCAGATTGGTTAGTTGAAGGTTTAACAGCAACCATAAGTGGTGTGCTTACAGTATTTCTTGTTCTTATATTTATAGCTTTTCTCATAAGTTTACTTAAATATGTTGAGAAGTTTCACCCAGAACAAATTTTCAGGGATAAGAAGAAAACAAGAGTTGATAAAGACAAAATACGTAAACAACCAGTTGTGGTAAAACAACCTAAGAAACAAGATGATTTAGAACTTGTAGCAGTGATTACAGCAGCTATTGCAGCATCACTAGGTACATCAACAGATCAACTTGTTGTTAGGTCAATCAAAAGGGTAAATAGTAGAAGAAGATAAATATTTGTGAATAGATGGAGGCGCACATGAAGAAATTTCGTATTACTGTGAATGGTCAAGCATATGATGTTGACGTAGAAGAGATAAAAGGTGGACAAGCAGCAAGTCCTATAAACACAGCACCAGTACAAGTAGCTCAAAACACAACACCTTCACCAGCACCAGTTAGTAGTGGTGGTACAGGATCAACGAAAGTTGTTGCTCCAATGCAAGGTAAAATTGTGGCTGTGAATGTATCAGAAGGTGAAATGGTTGAGTCAGGTGACGTTGTTGCCATTCTTGAAGCCATGAAAATGGAAAATGAAATTGTAGCCTCAGAGGCAGGTACTGTTGCAACGGTTGATGTTGCAGCTGGTCAAGCAGTTGATGTAGGTGACTTAATTATATCGTTAAATTAAACCAGGAGGTTAAGAGAACATGTGGCAAACTTTAATTGATGCATTTTCTGACTTTGTCAACAGTTCTGGTTTGAATTGGTTAGTTGAGAATTTCGGAGACATGGGTTGGAAGAACCTGGTGATGATTCTTGTAGCGTTAACACTAATGTATTTAGCTATTAAAAAAGAGTATGAGCCATTGTTACTACTGCCAATATCTTTTGGTATGTTGTTGGTTAACCTTCCAATTACATTTATAATGGATGGGGCAACCACTTCAATAGCCCTAGAATATACAGAATTAATTCAATACGTAACACAAAACTTAGTACCACTTGGTGAATTTGCAGGTAATCCAGACCTGTTTCAAGTGAGTGCGGATGGTATTTTGACTTTCGCAGGCACTAAAAAAGAGTTACTTACCTATTTCTCTGACCTTGGACCAGGAATGGTTAGCCATATTTCAGGAAATGCAAAAGAGTTACCAGGCGGATTACTTTACTACTTATATTACGGAAATAAATTAGGGATATTCCCTCCACTTATTTTTATGGGTGTTGGTGTAATGACTGACTTTGGACCACTTCTAGCTAATCCTAAGAGTTTCTTACTTGGGGCAGCAGCTCAGTTTGGTATTTTCCTAGCTTTCTTTGGTGCACTGATTCTTGGAGAATTTTTCCCGGAACTTTTTGACTTTGGTGTGAGAGAAGCAGCTTCTATTGCTATCATTGGTGGAGCAGATGGACCAACAGCTATCTATACAACCATTAAATTGGCACCCCACTTGTTAGGACCTATAGCAGTTGCAGCTTATTCCTATATGTCACTTGTACCAATTATTCAACCACCTATCATGAGACTTCTTACAACAAAAGAAGAACGAATGATTAAGATGGAGCAACTTAGACCTGTATCACAAACAGAGAAGATTTTATTCCCAGTCATTGTTACAGTCTTAGTTATAATGATATTACCATCAACAGCACCACTTGTAGGTATGTTGATGTTTGGTAACCTGATCAAAGTATCAGGTGTTACTGAGAAACTTGCAGATGTTGCTTCAAACGCTCTTATGTATACCATTACAATATTCCTTGGTATTACAGTTGGTGCAACAACCAGTGCAGAAGCTTTCTTGAATTTTGAAACAATTGGTATACTAATTCTTGGTCTTATTGCGTTCACATTTGGAACAGCTTCAGGTGTGTTGTTAGGTAAGCTCATGAATAAGCTATCAAAAGGTGCCCTTAATCCACTTATTGGAGCAGCTGGTGTATCCGCAGTTCCTATGGCAGCTAGGGTAGCACAAAAAGTTGGACAAGAAGAAGACAGAAGTAACTTCTTATTAATGCATGCAATGGGACCTAACGTTGCAGGTGTAATAGGGTCTGCAGTTGCAGCCGGTGTTTTCTTATCATTGTACTTATAATAGGAGGTAGACAATGTCTGATATCATTAAAAAACCTGTAAAATTTACAGATACGATACTAAGAGATGCACATCAGTCTCTTATTGCAACAAGAATGAGAACCGAAGATATGTTACCAATCGTTGATAAGCTAGACCAGATTGGTTATCATTCATTAGAAGTATGGGGTGGTGCAACGTTTGATGCCTGCCTAAGATTCCTTAAGGAAGACCCTTGGCATAGACTTAGAGTTTTAAGAGAAGGATTTAAGAATACTAAACTACAAATGTTACTACGTGGCCAAAATATCCTTGGTTATAGACACTATGCAGATGATGTTGTTGAGTACTTTGTACAGAAGGCTATCTATAACGGAATTGATATAATTCGTATATTTGATGCTCTTAATGACCCTCGTAATCTTAAAACAGCCATTGATGCAACAAATAGGGAAAATGGACATGCCCAAGTTGCTATTTCATATACTTTGTCTGATGTTCATACAACAAAGTACTATACTGAGCTTGCGAAAGAGTTAGTTGATATGGGTGCAAAATCACTTTGTATCAAAGATATGGCTGGATTGCTTGTACCTTATAAAGCAACTGAGTTGGTTGGAGCCCTTAAAGAAACGGTGGATGTGCCAATTCAACTTCATGCTCACTATACATCAGGTGTGGCATCAATGACCTACTTAAAGGCAGTTGAAGCAGGGTGTGATATCATTGATACAGCTGTTTCACCATTTGCCCTTGGGACAGCTCAACCAGCAACTGAGGTTATGGTAGAAACATTTAAAGGTACTGAGTATGATTCTGGTTTATCTCAGGAAAAACTTGCTGAAGTAGCTGATTACTTTAGACCTCTTCGAGAAGAAGCCCTTGAAAGTGGCCTTATGAACCCTAAAGTATTAGGTGTTAACATCAAGACGCTTTTATATCAAGTTCCAGGTGGCATGTTGTCTAACTTAGTGTCTCAATTACAACAACAGAACGCAGAAGATCGTTTCTACGATGTACTTGAAGAAATCCCTAGAGTTAGAGCAGATTATGGCTATCCACCACTAGTAACACCATCAAGTCAGATTGTTGGAACACAAGCAGTGCTTAATGTACTAATGGGTGAACGATATAAAATGGTTACAAATGAATCAAAAGCAATCGTAAGAGGTGAGTATGGCCGCACACCAGTGCCAATCAAAGATGATATTCGTAAGATGATTATTGGCGATGAAGAACCGATCACTTGCCGTCCTGCTGATTTATTAGAGCCAGAGGTTGAGAAATTAAAAGCTGAGGCATCACAGTATATTCAACAAGAAGAAGATGTTTTATCTTATGCATTATTCCCACAAGTTGCTACTGAGTATTTCAAATTTAGAGATGCTCAAGCTTCAAAAGTGGACCAAACGATTGCAGACAAAGAAGACAAGATTTACCCAGTATAAGGGGTTTATGTGGAAAGAGGTCTAATAATAGGCCTCTTTTGCAAGTTTTATAAGGTCATTCATGCAATATACTAAAATATAATTGTAATTTTATAGGGTTTGTGCCATAATATATGAAGGAAAAAGTATTTGTTGTTTCATTTTTTACACAAATGAAGCCGATTTGGTCATATAGAGAGGTGTTACCCATGCATAGACAAAATGATTTGATAAAACGTATAAATGAAAGTTATTCTAAACTTAGTAAAGGTCAGAAATTACTGGCCAATTATATCATTGATCATTATGAAAAAGCTGTTTTCTTAACAGCAGCTAAACTTGGTAAAATAGTTGGTGTTAGTGAATCAACTGTGGTACGTTTTGCCAATGAATTAGGTTATGATGGTTACCCCAAATTGCAAAGAGCTTTAGAAGAACTTGTTAAGACTAAATTAACATCTATTCAAAGAGTGGAAGTCACATCAGATAGAATAGATCACACCCATGTACTTAAATCAGTTCTACAATCAGATGCTGATAAAATCAAGTATACATTAGAAGAAATAGATGAAGTTGTTTTTGATCAATCGGTTGAAATGATCCTTGAAGCTAAGAATATCTACATTATTGGTGTTAGAAGTTCGGCAGCACTTGCTAACTTCCTTGGTTTCTATTTTAACTTAGTCTTTGACAACGTAAAGTTGATTCATACAAACAGTGTTAGTGAAATGTTTGAACAGATTTATAGAATGGATGCTTCAGACGTCGTTATTGGTATATCTTTCCCTCGATATTCTAAACGTACCCTAAAGGCCATGGAATTTGCTAAGAAGAGAAGAGCAGGTGTTATTACAATTACAGACAGCCCATTGTCTCCAATGATTCAGTTTGCAGATTGTAGTTTGATAGCAAGAAGTGATATGGCATCTTTTGTTGATTCATTAGTTGCACCACTGAGCTTAATTAACGCCCTAATCGTAGCCTTGTGTATTAAGAAAAAAGATACAGTTGTTAATGCTCTTGGTGATTTGGAGAAGATTTGGGAAGAATATCAAGTCTATGATAACGATGATGATTTAAATATTGGTTATAACCTAAACATAGATAAAGAGTCCTTCTAAGAGGTATATATGAGTAAAGTAATCGTTGTTGGCGCAGGTGCTGCCGGCATGATGGCTGCTAAGACGGCAGCTGATAATGGCCATGACGTTCATCTATATGAGCAGAATGCCAAAGCAGGTAGAAAAATTTATATCACGGGCAAAGGCCGCTGTAATGTGACCAATGATTGTGATATTGAAGACTTAATAAATAATATGGTACATAACCCTAAGTTTATGTACAGTAGCTTCTATACATATAGTAACGAGCAAACAAAGGATTTTTTTGAATCTCAAGGTGTAGAACTGAAAGTTGAACGTGGTAATCGAGTGTTTCCAGTATCAGATAAATCTTCCGATATTATAGGAGCACTAGTTAATGCTTGTCATAGAGCAGGTGTTACCATACATTACAATAAGAAGATTTCTAAACTAGCTCATAATGGTAAATCTATTATGGGCGTTTATATCGATAAACAAGAAATAAAAGCAGACGCTGTGATCATAGCGACAGGCGGCTGTTCTTACCCAATGACAGGATCATCAGGTGATGGTTATCAATTTGCCAAACAAACCCACCATAGGGTAACAAAATTAGAACCTGCTCTTGTACCTTTTAATGTAGGTGAACAATGGCTAAAAGATCTACAAGGTCTATCGCTTAAGAATGTAAACTTGCAGATCTATGAGAATAACAAAGTTAAGTATGAGGCTTTTGGTGAAATGATGTTTACCCACTTTGGTATAACAGGACCAATTGTCTTAACAGCTTCAAGTTTCATTAATGAAGACCTTTTACCACTTAAGGCAAGTATTGACCTAAAACCTAGGTTAAGCGAGAAGCAATTAGATGAAAGAATCCTTAAGGATTTTAAGAAGTACAATCAAAAGGATTATATAAACAGTTTAGATGATTTACTACCTAAGGGTCTCATACCTATAATCATTGAGAAATCCGGTATAGAGGCTAGGAAGAAAGTAGATCAGATTACTAAAGAAGAACGACAAAAACTAGTGACAACACTAAAGGGATTAAACTTTAAACTACTTAGTAAAAGAAGTTTTAAAGAGGCAATCATTACCCAGGGTGGCGTTCATGTAGGTGATATAAATCCTAATACAACGGAGTCTAAAAAGCTAAAAGGCTTGTATTTTGCAGGAGAGGTCTTAGACCTTGATGCTGTAACGGGTGGTTTTAACTTACAGGTGGCCTTCTCAACAGGTTATTTAGCAGGTTTGTCAATTGAACATAAGGAGTAAACATGGTAGCTATACGTGGCGCAATTACAGTAGAATCAAATACAAAAGAGGCAATGCTTGAAGGCACACTTGAGATGTTAGAAGCAGTGATTAAGGAAAATAGTCTTAGAGATGAAGATATGGTTTCTATATTTTTCTCAACTACCAAAGACTTAGACGCTGTTTATCCAGCTGTTGCAGCCAGAAAAATGGGCATTACAAATGCCAGCCTCCTATGTCTGCAAGAAATGTATGTTGAAGGTAGCCTAAAGATGTGTATCCGATTATTGATGCACGTAGACAGTGATTTATCTCAGAAGGATGTGACACATGTCTATTTAAAAGGGGCTCAGAAGTTAAGACCAGACCTTATGATTAAGGAGTTAGAGAATGAGTAAACATTTAACCATTGCAATCGATGGACCTGCAGGTGCTGGTAAAAGTACCATAGCTAAGCAATTAGCTAAGGATTTCAGTATTGTATATGTAGATACAGGTGCCATGTATAGAACGGTTGCCTTCTATATGATAGAGCAAGCAGTAAACTTAAAAAATGAAGAAGAGGTTGTAGCTATGCTTGATCAAGTCAACATAGAGATTAAGTATGAAGACAACACTCAGCATATATACTTGAACAATGTAGATGTTTCTATAGATATAAGACAACAAGAAGTTGGTGAATCAGCTTCAATTATTTCTACTTATTTGCCTGTGAGAAAGAAAATGGTAGAGATGCAGCAGGCTATGGGGCAAAGCACAAGTCTTGTAATGGATGGTAGAGATATAGGGACACATGTTTTGACGAATGCAACTCTTAAGGTATATCTAAGTGCAGATGTCAAAGTAAGAGCTAAGAGACGTTATGATGAGTTAGTGGCAAAAGGTGAAAATCCTATTCTTTCTTCAATAGAAAAGGAGATAGAAGATAGGGACTACAGAGATATGAACAGGGAACATGCACCACTTAGACAGGCGCAAGATGCCATCTTAGTTGATACATCCTACCTATCTATTGAAGAAGTGGTCTCAAAAATTAGACAATTAGTTGAAGCAAGGTGATGTTTTGGAAATTATTTTAGCGAAATCAGCAGGTTTTTGTTTTGGAGTAGACAGGGCGCTAAAAAAAGTGTATGATAACTTAGGCGATAAATATATCTATACTTATGGGCCAATAATCCATAATAATTTGGTTGTGGACGAATTAAAAGCTCAAGGTGTTGAGGTGATTGATTCACTTGATGCCCTAGCAACAGTGCCAAAAGGCGAAGTAGTAATTCGCAGTCACGGTATTACAGAAGATGAGCACAATGAAATCCTTAACAGTGGTCACCATATAATAGAAGCAACGTGTCCTTATGTTAAAAGGATACACAAAGTTGTGGCTAAGGCATCAGCTAATGGCCATCACATAATTATTGTAGGGAACAAGAACCACCCAGAAGTTGTTGGTATAGCAGGTTGGTCTAAGGAATCCGTCCAGTTTGTAGAGTCCTTAGAAGCAGTTAGTCAGTTACATATAGATGAGGCTGTAAGCTACGAAGTAGTGGCTCAAACTACCTTTAACCACTCTTTGTATAAAGAGATTGTTATTGCGTTGCAAAAACTAAACATTCATGTTATTATAAACGAAACAATATGCAAAGCCACTGAAGACAGGCAGATAGAAGCCTTGGAAATAGCTAAAACAGTGGATTTGATGATCGTTATTGGAAGCAAACATAGCTCCAATACAAAGAAGTTATATGAAATATGTAAAAGACAATGTGAAAACACATATCACATTGAATCTATAGAAGAATTTGAGTTGAGTACATTAGATAGGTGTCACATTGTTGGCATCACTGCAGGTGCATCAACTCCGAAGAAACTTATTGAGGAGGTCATTTCGAATGTCAGAAATGCAAAATGAAAAAAGCTTTGAACAAATGTTGGAGGAATCGTTAATTTCCATCCATAAGGGAGAAATTATCGAGGGTACTGTCATTGGTGTCAATGCTGATGAGATCTATGTTAACATAGGTTACAAGTCAGATGGAATTATACCAAAGAGTGAATACTCAAATTATCCAACACTTGATTTATCTACAGTGGTAAGCCCTGGGGACACAATCAGATCAAAAGTATTAAGAGTTAACGATGGTGAGGGACAAGTTCTTCTTACTTACAAACGTCTTAAGGCTGAAGAAGGTTTAGCACGAGTTGAAGAGTTATTTAACTCTAAAGAAGAGGTTACAGCAAAAGTATCATTAGTACTAGCTGGTGGTTTAGTTGTAATCATTGATGAAGTAAGAGTATTTATACCAGCTTCATTAGTATCTGACAGTTACGTTAGTGATCTTTCAGAATTTAAAGACCAAGAATTAACATTTATTATTTCAGAATTTAACACAAGAAAAGGTCGTATCATTGGTAACAGACGAATCTTACTTGAAAAAGAGAAGAGAGCTAAACAATCAGAAGCATTTGAAAAATTAGCTGTTGGTGACGTCTTAAATGGTGTAGTTAAAAACATTACTGATTATGGTGTGTTTGTTAACCTTGACGGTGTAGACGGACTTGTACATATCTCAGAATTATCATGGGGTCGTGTAAAGTCACCTAAAGAAGTTGTTAAAGTGAACGATGAAGTACGTGTTCGAGTGATCAACATCAATGAAGATAAGAGAAAAATCTCATTATCAATGAAATTTGATGACGAGAATCCATGGAATGATGCTGAAGCTAAGTATGCTGTAGGTAACGTTGTATCTGGACGTGTTGCAAGAATGACTGACTTTGGTGCTTTTGTAGAGCTTGAAGAAGGTGTTGATGCATTACTTCATGTATCTCAAATCTCAATCAAACATGTTGAAAAACCATCAGATGTTCTTAAAGTGAATGATACTGTTGAAGCTAAAGTTACAGATCTTAACTTAAAAGACAAAAAGATTTCTTTATCTATTAAAGAACTTGAAGTTCAAAAAGAAGAAGAGACTAAACAAGCTGATGAGCATCACGCAGAAGTTGTTGAAGAAATGATTGCTGCTGAAGCCGCTGCTGCTCTTGAAGAAGAAGCAACAGAAGAAGACGCTTAATATTTACTAATTCAGGACCATCTTATCTAAGATGGTCCTTTTTTATTGGATAAATCATAAATAATAATGATAAAAGTAAGTGGATATGGTAAAATATAGGTAAGTACTCAAGGGGCTATCTTGAAGAAGCGACGACGAAGGAGACGATACTTTGATTAAAGACTATGAATCATTTAAGGACGAAGTGTTTAAGCTAACAAAAATAAACTTAAGTGCCTACAAAGAACGACAGATGAAACGGAGAATTGATTCTCTTATTAAGAAAAATGGTTTTTCAAATTATGATCAATATGTTTCAGCTTTAAAGACAGATAAAGATGTCTATGAGGAGTTTGTAAATTACTTAACCATTAATGTGTCAGAATTCTTTAGAAATACAACCCAGTGGAATGTTCTAGAGAACGAGATATTTCCATATCTATTTGATAAATTTGGTAAAAGAATTAAGATTTGGAGTGCAGCATGCTCAACTGGTGATGAGCCATACTCATTGGCTATGGTCTTAAGTAAGTTTATTCCATTATCACAAATTCAGATTATTGCTACAGATATAGACAAGCAGATTCTTGCTAAGGCTCAAGAAGGAATTTACAATGAGAAAAGCGTTGCAGGTGTCCCAAAAGAGTTCAAAGACAAGTATTTCGAAAAAATGGGTGCTTCCTACAGAGTGAGTGATGAAATTAAGAAGTGTATTACGTTCAAACAACATAACTTGCTTAAAGATGCTTATCCAGATAAGTTAGATTTAATCGTTTGTCGCAATGTATTGATTTATTTTACAGAAGAAGCTAAGACTGGTATCTATGCTGACTTTAACAAAGCATTAAAACAAGAAGGAATCTTGTTCGTTGGTTCAACTGAGCAAATCATTCAATCTCAGAAGTATAATTTTGAGAGTGCACAGTCTTTCTTCTATAAGAAAACTGGAAATCTATAAAAGTAAGGCAGGTGCTAGTTTAAGCACCTGCCTTTTATATATTTTTGAACATGAATTTATGTCATCCTGAACCGAAAATAGACTTCTCATGTCATCCTGAACCAGTGCCTTTCCGGTGTGAGGATCTTTCTCTTACAATTGCATTAAAAGCTTCTGAAGATAAACTGTCATTAAGTCTTGGCTAACCAATTCTTCTAAAGAGACATAGCCATGGGTTAGTTTATTTCCCTCAAAGTACATAGGAATAGGTAGTTCGAAATGTCTGTAGGCGGGTAAGAATACACCTTCTTTTTTTATGTAACAATTTTCTTTCTTAGCTTGCACACGGTGTTCTTTAGCCACAAATTTACCGATGCTCTTATGTATGGCATAATCCTCGTTGATAAGATAGTAGTAATCTTTAGGATTGTCAAAAAAATGTTTAAGTAATCCTTGGTATGGTTTTATCAATATACACAGTTGGCTTGTAGTAACCTGCAAGTCAAACCACTGATGTTCGAAGGTATAGTCTCTATAACTGGCTAACTTTATATTACAATGGACCCCTTTTTCATCTAGTGTTGCTGCTGCTAATGGTAGAGAGGTCAATCCTTCTTTGAGGGTCCCTAGAAGGTCAATTAAAGGTTTATGTGTTAAAACTTGCAGTAAGCCAAGCATATCCTCATAATTATGCAAACATAAGGTCTGTAAAAGACGATCATCTGGTAACTGACGATAGGCTTTGTAAACTTCAATAAGTTGGCCGCCGTTAAAAGGATCATCTCTTTTATAGTCAAAATATGCTTCGACTGTTTTTAGTTTTAAATCTTTCAATTGAAAGAGGCTTTTAAAAGGTCTTATAACTTTAAGTAAGTCCACACTTGTATAATCATGGCAGTGTAAATTGTATAACAACATTCTTTTTTTGATGAAGGATAAGTCGAATTGATCCCCATTAAAATGATAAAGTGTAGGGTAAGAGTCGATTAGCTGATTGAATTTAAAGAGTAACTCATATTCATCGCTATCTTTTTCGCAAAACCATTGCTCAACAACTAAATCGTCTTCATTGTTAATAAAGGCTACACCAAGCATATAGATATGGGCAAATTTAGGTGAAAAACCAGTCGTTTCTATATCCAAAATAAATGAATTTTGTGTCAACCATTCGGGTCTGAATGTTTGATCTTTTATGATCTGTTTTGAAAGTATCATCTAATATTTCCTTTTTATGTAGATTAAGTACATACAGCCCACATTGCCACTTTTAAATGAGCCGATTATCATATATAATAACATAAGTATATGAACAGATGCAAAAATAGAAAGTCATAGGTGAACAAATTGAAAAGAGCACAAGCAACAGAGATTAGCCACGAGGAAGCAAAACGACAAGGCCAGATCATAGAACGATTAAAAGAAAGACTTAAGGGTCAATCTTTAACATATTTTATTACAACATTCGGGTGTCAAATGAACGCCCATGATTCAGAGAAGCTTAAGGGTATCTTAGAACGAATTGGTTATACTGAAGCTGAAACAGAAGATGTAGCAGATTTTGTTGTATACAATACCTGCGCAGTTAGAGAAAATGCTGAGAATAGAGTTTATGGCCGTATTGGTCATCTTAAGAGTATCAAAAAGAAGAAGCCTAACATGATGATTGCCTTATGTGGTTGTATGATGCAACAGCCTACAGTGATTACAAAGCTGAAAGAAAGTTATCGTCATATCGATATCGTGTTTGGTACACATAACTTATATAAAATGGCTGAGCTTCTTGAGACCAGGTTAGACACAAAGTCACCGGTATATGATATATGGGAAGCCCATAAAGAAATAATTGAGGATCTACCAAGTATACGTAAGTACTCTTTTAAAGCTGCCGTCAACATTATGTTTGGCTGTAATAATTTCTGTACCTATTGTATAGTACCTTATGTAAGAGGAAGGGAACGTAGCCGTATGCCCGTAGATATTGTTAATGAAATCAAAGGATTAGTAGCTGATGGTGTTGTAGAAATCATGTTATTAGGACAGAATGTAAATTCTTATGGACAAAACCTAGAAGACAAAACATCTTTTGCCCAGTTACTACAGATGATTGCTAAGATTGATGGTTTAGAGCGGATCCGTTTTATGACGCCCCATCCCAAAGACTTAAGTGATGAATTGATTGAAGTGATTGCTACTGAGCCTAAGGTGTGTGATTATCTACACCTACCTGTTCAATCAGGATCAACGAAATTGCTTAAGGCAATGAATCGTCGCTATACGAAAGAAGATTATCTAACTTTGCTTAAGAAAATCAAGGCTAGAATTCCACATATAGCTTTAACAACAGACATTATAGTTGGATTTCCTGGAGAAGATGATCAGGATATTGAAGATACCCTTGAAGTCATTAGGGCTGCAGAGTATAGTTCTGCCTTTACATTTATTTATTCTAAGCGTACTGGAACACCAGCGGCTAACATGGAAAATCAAGTGCCAGAAGCATTAACTAAAGAACGATTTAATAAAGTATTAGACCTTGTGAATGAGATGAGTTACAAGGCATCAAGCAGTCATGTTGGTGGTACTTATAAAGTCCTTGTTGAAGAAGTGAATGAAAAGAAAGAGGGTATGATGTCAGGACGTTTAGAAGACCATACTTTGGTTCACTTCCAAGGGACACCAGACCTTATTGGGACAATCATCGATGTCCATGTGACAGATTCCATGAGTTATTATGTCGTAGGAGAAATCGTTAAATAAAGAGGGGTAACAATGGCTAAGAAATTGACACCAATGATGCAACAATATTTAGATATAAAAGAACAATACAAGGACGCTATCCTATTTTTTAGGTTAGGTGACTTTTACGAGATGTTCTTTGAAGATGCAATCACTGCGTCTAGAGAATTAGAAATTACACTTACAGGTAAGAACTGTGGTTTAGATGAAAAAGCCCCTATGTGTGGTGTACCTCATCATGCGGCAGAGGGTTATATAAATAAGCTTATTAGCAAGGGTTATAAAGTAGCTATTGGTGAACAAGTTGAAGACCCTAAGTTGGCTAAAGGTATTGTAAAACGTGATGTTGTAAGGGTGGTAACACCAGGGACTAACATGAATGCCCAGTCCCTTGAAGCTGACAAACATAATTACTTGTTATGTCTGTATCAGAATATTGCCAATTACGGTCTTGCTTATGTGGACATAACGACAGGTGATTTTTATGTGATCCAAGTAACTGGATATCAAAAAGTGCTAGATGAACTGGCTAAAATACAACCTAGTGAAGTCATCTGTAACGAAACAGTTATGGCCAATGACCTGCTCATGTCACAGATTAAGAGCCGCTTCAATGCCTTTATAGGTATGAAGGAAGACTGGTATTTCGAAGCTGAACGTTGTGTAAGTGCTATTAAAGATCAATTGAATGTGGCAGCACTTGAAGGTCTTGGTTTTAGTGATAAAGCTGAAGGTATCGTTAGTGCTGGCGCATTGATCCACTATTTGATTGAAACACAAAAGAGCCAACTCAATCACTTAAGTCATATACAATATTATGAAACAGACGACTTTATGTTACTTGACCTATCTACAAGAAGAAACCTTGAACTTGTAGAAACTTTACGTGCTAAGGAACGTAAGGGTACTTTGTTATGGGTTCTAGATAAAACTAAAACAGCAATGGGTGCAAGACTCTTGCGTCAATATATTGAGCAACCTTTAATTTCTAAGTCTGACATCAATAACCGCCTTGATAGTGTAGAAGAGCTTTTTGGCAACCCTATGCTAAGAGAAGAGATTAGGGAGTACTTGCTACCAGTTTACGATATAGAGCGTCTGATGAGTCGTATTAGCTGTCAGACAGCCAATGGTAGAGACTTGCTCGCCTTTAAACAATCAATTGGTATGATTCAGCCCATTAAGTCTATACTTAAGTCCTGTACAAGTCCTTTATTAAAAGATATTGAAAGTCAGATGGATGATCTATATGACTTATATGAATCGATTGATGCGGCTATAGCAGAAGAGCCTCCTGTGACTATTAGAGAAGGAAAACTACTAAGAGATGGTTATAGTGAAGATGTAGATCGACTAAGAAGTGCTACAACAGATGGGAAAGTCTGGTTAGCTGACCTTGAGGCAAAGGAACGTGAACGTACAGGGATTAAGAATATGAAGGTTAAGTATAATAAAGTTTTTGGTTATTACTTAGAAGTGACCAATTCAAACCTTCATTTGGTTCCAGATGACTATATACGTAAGCAAACGATGTCCAATGGTGAACGTTATATTACACCAGAACTTAAAGAAATGGAGAATACAATATTAGGTGCACAAGAGAAATTAGTTGCATTAGAGTATGATCTTTTCTTAGAACTTAGAGAATCATTAGGGCATGAAGTTGGCAGAATCAAACAGTCTGCAGATTACTTATCCCAAGTAGATGCACTGCAAAGTTTGGCTGAAGCATCTTACAAAGAGAATTTTACTCGCCCGACTATTAATGAAGAGGGTGTTGTTAACATTAAAGACGGTCGTCATCCAGTAGTTGAGAAGATGATGGGTAATGATCAGTTTATTAGTAATGACACCTTTTTAGACCTCGCTGAACATAGATTCTCGATAATCACTGGTCCTAATATGGCTGGTAAATCGACATACATGAGACAAGTTGCTTTGATTACCTTAATGGCTCAAGTAGGGAGTTTTGTCCCAGCATCTGAAGCCACCATTTCAGTGTGTGACCGAATCTTTACTAGGGTTGGTGCATCGGATGACTTGGCTTCAGGACAGTCTACCTTTATGGTTGAAATGACAGAAGTTGCCAATATTTTAAGGAATGGTACTAAGAATTCATTGATTATACTTGATGAAATCGGAAGAGGTACATCCACCTTTGACGGTCTTAGTATTGCATGGGCTGTAGTTGAGTATATCGTTAATAGTAACAAAATAGGTGCTAAGACTTTGTTCGCAACCCATTACCATGAATTAACTGAGCTTGAAGGTAAGATTGATGGTGTTCAGAACTATTGTATTTCTGTTGAAGAACAAGGGGATGACATTATCTTTTTACGTAAAATCATTCAAGGTGGCGCTAACAACTCTTATGGTATTCAAGTGGCAAAATTAGCGGGTGTACCTATCTTTGTAGTAGAACGTGCCAAAATGATACTGAAAGAGTTAGATAAAGCGGATATAACAAAACATGCAGAGAGCATACAAGTGATGGCGGCACCTGAACAAGATGAGGCCTTACAACTAAATCTCTTTGACGCCCAACCATCAGAACTAGTCTCAACACTAAATGAGATTGATATTAACAACCTGACGCCGATTGAGGCACTTAATCTAGTGGCTAAACTTAAGTCGCTAATATAAAGTCTCAAATATAAGGATATAACATGATAAAACTACTCGATCAGAATACGATCAATCAAATAGCAGCAGGTGAAGTTGTAGAACGACCAGCTTCTGTTATAAAGGAATTGGTTGAAAATGCCATAGATGCACAGGCAACTGCGATCACTGTAGAAGTGAAAGATGGTGGTCTGAAATTAATGAGAATAACAGACAACGGTATTGGTATTGCCAAAGATGAAGTTAAGACGGCATTTCTACGTCATTCAACTAGTAAAATCAATGAAGCTAGTGATTTGATGACTATTGATTCTTTAGGTTTTAGAGGTGAAGCTTTGGCCAGTATTTCAGCTGTAAGTATGGTTGAACTTATGACCAAACAAGCCGGTGATACTACCGGAGCACGTTTTATAATAGAAGGCGGCTTTGAAAAGAAGTTTGAACATGTTGGTTGTCCAGATGGGACTACTTTTGTTATTAAAGAACTCTTTTTCAACACACCAGCAAGACTGAAATTTATGAAAACACCAAGTACAGAGCTTGGTTATATTAGTGATCTGATGAATCGATTGGCTATGGCTAATCCAGATATTAGTTTTAAGTTTGTAAGCAATGGTAAGGTTAAATTGCAGACACTTGGTAATGGCCAATTGAAGGATTGTATTTATCATGTTTACGGTAAAGAAGTGACTAAGAATCTTTTGGAAATAAAAGCTGAGTCAAAAGATATAAAGATACACGGCTTTATAGGTAAACCTCATATAAGTCGAGGAAACCGTACATATGAGAATTATTTTATTAATGGACGTTATGTGAAGAGTAAAGTGGTAGAACGTGCCATTGAAGATGGTTACAAGGCTAAACTTATGTTACATCGGTATCCTTTTGTGGCCTTCCATCTTTATATGCCAGCCAATGAAGTGGACGTGAATGTGCATCCAACTAAGATGGAAGTGCGCTTTATGAGTGAACAGGTGATTTATAAGCTAGTATATGATGCGGTTGTGCATGCATTAGAAGAAAAACCCCTTATACCTGATGTGAGCTTGGATCAACCTAAGAAAGAAACCCGACCTCTGTATGAGGCTATGCCAGAACCATTTGAAATGATGATTAAAGAGAAGGCTCAGAGTGCCCATGGGTTTGAAGCACCTAAAGATCATATCTTCCCAACTAAAACAGTGAAGACTGATCCAATACCTGTATCAAGAACAGTGAAGAGTGAGCCAACAACGATCTATAAACCAATAGATCTTATGGCACCAACCGCAGTAGATGAAATAAGGGAGTCTGTGACCAAACAAGCAGAAGAGCTTCTGGTTGAAGAGGCACCTAAAATTGAAATATTAAATAAAGAAGACCATTATATCGGAGATCAGGTTGGGATTGATACAGAGGAATTTCTATCAAAAGAAGCAATGAAGTCTCATAAAGTTATCGGACAACTTTTTGATACCTACTGGATTGTTGAACTTGATGAAAAGTATTATGTGATCGACCAACATGCTGCTCATGAAAAAGTCTTATACGAGCAGATGTTAGCAAAAATAGAGTCAAAGGTTATGTTTGGACAAAGACTACTAAAACCAATTGTCATTGATCTTGGGGTTAGTGAACTCAATCGTTATATGGAACATCAGCAACTATTTAGTGACTTAGGATATGAAGTTGAAGTGTTTGGAGAAGAATCAGTCATTGTACGCTCGGTGCCATTTATCTTTGATAAGATATTTGAAGTAGATCAGTTTATTCAAATCCTTGATGGTCTTGAAGGGGCATATTCTGAAGCTAAATATGATATTTTATTAGATGATATTGCATCCATGTCTTGTAAGGCAGCTGTTAAGGGGAATGATCGATTGTCAAAAGAAGAGTATGTGAAGCTGATTGATGATTTATTACTTCTTGAGAACCCTTTTAACTGTCCCCACGGACGACCAACCATTATATCCATGACCAAGTATGAACTTGAGAAGAAATTTAAGAGAATCCAATAGGTGAACAATGGAAAATCAACAAGTGAGTAAAAGACCTTTAATTATATTATCGGGACCAACGGCATCAGGAAAGACTAAAACCTCAGTCATGTTAGCCAAAGCTATTAATGGCGAAATTATATCAGCGGATTCAATGCAAGTCTATAAAGGTATGGATATTGGTACCGCTAAGGTTATGCCTGAAGAGATGGATGGTGTGAGACATCACCTGATTGATGTATTAGACCCTGATGATGGTTGTAGCATAGCTAAGTTCCAATCTATGGTTAAAGCCGCTATGGAAGACATATACAGCCGTGGGCGTGTGCCTATTTTGGCAGGAGGCACAGGATTTTATATTCAAGCCATCTTATATGATATTGACTTTGAAGAAACGATTGCAGATGAAAGTATTCGAGAGAAGTATGATTTATTGTATAAACAAGAAGGTATTGAACCTCTATACAAGATGTTAGAGGTGGTTGATCCTGATTCTTTAAAGACCATTCATAAGAACAATGTTAAACGTGTCATCAGGGCCCTTGAATATTATGACTTAACTGGTGAACCGATATCAGTTCATAATGCACGTGAAAGAGATAAAGAGGCTGCATATAACTTTGCCTATTATGTTTTAGAACTAGATAGGGAAGTCTTATACGACAGAATTAACCATAGAGTTGACCTCATGGTTGAAGCTGGATTGGTTCAGGAAGTGAAAGGTCTTTTAGATCGTGGTTACGATAGAAACTTAGTCTCCATGCAGGGGCTTGGTTATAAAGAAATTGTTGCTTACTTACAAGGTGAGTTGACCCTTGATGAAGCTGTTGATATATTAAAAAGAGATACTAGAAGGTTTGCTAAACGACAGTTAACTTGGTTTAGACGGGAAAAAGATGTGGTCTGGGTCAATGTAACTAATAATGATTACGATTTTCAGAAAGTGTTGAATATTATAGTAAAAGATATTGAAGTAAAGAAGATTTTGTAATACAATGAATATATTCATAAACAAATATACCTTAGGGGGCGAAAACATGAGCAAAGCAATTAATTTACAAGACGTGTTCCTAAATCAAGTCAGAAAAGATAAAATCATCGTGGTTATTTACTTAACTAACGGTTTCCAACTTAAAGGCATCGTTAGAGGTTTTGATAACTTCATCGTAATTCTTGAAGCTGAAGGCAAGCAACAGATGATTTATAAGCATGCAATCTCAACAGTGATTCCTGCTAAAGAAGTAAGACTAATGGTTGAAGAGCAATAAGAAAGAGGATATATGATGACAGATAGTATGTACCAGAAACTGGGTATCTGTGATGATGTATTAAAGTTTGTCCAATCGATTGAGCTGTCTTTAACTGAAAGGTTTAAGACCATTGATCAGATTGCTGAAGTGAACCAATTGAAGGTTATCAAAGCTATGCAAGACAATCAAGTCAGTGACATGCACTTTGCTGCTACCACAGGCTATGGTTATAACGATCTAGGTAGAGATACTTTAGAAGATGTTTATGCTTCCGTATTTAATGCGGAAGCTGCTTTAGTTAGGCCACAATTGATTTCTGGGACTCATGCGCTTCATATAGCGCTTTCGAGTCACCTAAGACCGGGTGATGAAATTCTATCACCGGTTGGCAAACCCTATGATACATTGGAAGAAGTTATAGGCATTCGAGAGACGCCAGGTTCTTTAAAAGAATTTGGCATTACTTATGCCCAAGTAGATTTTCTCGAAGGTGGTAAAATAGATTACGATGGCATCAAAGCGGCCATTAATGACCGGACCAAACTCATAAGCATTCAACGTTCAAAAGGTTACGATTGGCGACCAACTTTATCATCAGAAACCATTGGTGAGATCATAAAATTCGTAAAAGACATTAAACCTGACCTTATCTGTATGGTTGACAACTGTTACGGAGAGTTTGTACAGACAGTAGAACCGACAGATTTTGGTGCTGATATGATTGTAGGTTCCTTAATCAAGAACCCTGGAGGTGGATTAGCCCCAATAGGTGGTTACATTGTTGGTAAAGAAGCTTGTGTAGATATGGCTTCATATAGACTAACTGCACCTGGACTTGGTAAAGAAGTAGGAGCAACCCTTGGCATTACACAAAGTTTCTTCCAAGGTCTTTTCATGGCTCCAACGGTAGTAGCATCTGCCCATAAGACGGCACTTTTTGTTGCAGCAGTCTATGAACAACTTGGTTTTGATGTGATACCATCAAGTCAAACGGAACGTTATGATATTATTCAAGCCATTAATATGGGATCTGAAGATGCGGTTGTGGCATTTTGTCAGGGTGTACAACAAGCAGCACCTGTTGATAGTCACGTAACACCTGTACCTTGGGATATGCCTGGTTATGATGCACCTGTCATTATGGCAGCTGGGGCTTTTATACAAGGCTCAAGTATTGAACTTAGTGCAGATGCACCCATCAAACCACCTTATACAGCTTACTTCCAAGGTGGACTTACCTGGTATCATGGTAAATTAGGTGTTCTAAAGACAGTACAAACATTGTTAGAAAAAGGTATTATAAAATTATAAAAGTCTTAAAGAGTTTGCTAATCGGCAAACTCTTTTTTTTTGTAGTGACTATAGTCACTTTATATAAGGACCCAGGACCAAATATTGGTAACTCGTGATTATTGTTTTGACTTAGCTGCTTCTGTATAATGAAGCCAAATATAGATTTATGGAGGAGAGCAAAGTGAAAAAAGTTCTAATTATTGCACTATTAATGACTATGGTTATGACGCTATCAGCATGTGGTGTAGTAGAGCGGGTGAATGAATTTAAGGATGAGGCAAGCATCGCCATGGAATCTCTTGATGAATTAAAAGGAGATGTTGAACAAGCGGTTGAAGAGGGCTCAGAAGTAGTGGATGAAGTGACAGAGGAGATGGAAGAACAAGATGATCCAGATAACTCATCTAACAATGACACTGAACATAGAGATGTCAGCGATGCTTCGAGTATAGATTACGATACCCTCATTAGTATGGACTTAGAACCCAATGAGATAGTTGAGATCCTTGTACCTGTAGATGGAGAGCAAACCATCTACTTTATTAGTGAAAGTAGTCATGGACTTGAAGTTACTTTTAGAGAAGTTGAGATAGATGATATCGCAGACAAAGTAATTATGTTGTATCCAAACGATGGTGTGATGTCTTATACTTTTACAAGCGGTGATGGGTTAATTGAAATCGTGAATACTAATTCAGACGTATGTACAATGAATACCTTGTTTGCAGAATCAAGTGAGGCTGATACTCGAGAATTAATGGTTCAGTTGGCAGCAGATTTACCTAGTGATGACCTTATGATAGAAAATTTGAAGAATGCTAGTTTTTCATTAACTAGTTTTATGGCTATGGTAGAGGAAGTAACTATTTTCGAGGAAGATGAAAGTATTGGTTTGCCTGCTCAACCAGAGAGAAACTACTTCTACTTAAAAGGTATCTTAACCAGTTATAGCGAAGAGACAATTAACAGTGATCGTTTATATGACATATTTGTTTATGATGACTTAGGCAATCAGTGTGGCGATGCTAGTCGGTGGTTGGCAGATGGTAATCTAACAGGTGACGTTGATAAAGATGAACAGATAGGTTTTCAAAACTTGTTCTTATTTGACAAGGCTGCAACTCATATTCGAGTAGAAATTATTGACAGAGTGTCTAAAGAGAAGGTTGTATCTGTGATAGACGTAAAGAATTTAAATGATCAAGTGAATGCATCCGATGGAGCAGAAGAGGCTTCTATACTTGACACCCTTGATGCACTAAGTGATGAAATACTTATGTTAATCGATGAGGATAGATTTGAGGAATTGACGGATTATGTTGTAAGTGATGTTTATTTTATGCCTGGTCCTAATATAGGCTTTGACAAGGCTATCTATTTAGGCATGGATGACTGGTCAATCATTAATGATTATGAGGACACCTTAGTATGGGGTTATTATGAAGGTTCTGGAGAAGATATGGTATTTACACCTAGCGACTTCTTTGATCATTTCATCAGCAATTTTAATTTTAGAGCTGCACCTGAGAAGACTGTTAAGGCGTATAGAGATTTGGGCGATGGCTTTGCCTTTTGGAAAAATGATACAAATGGTGACTATTTTGTTGAGTATCACTACCCAGGATTTAACCCAGATTTTGAAGGTATAGATTATCAAACATTATATATGGTATTCACATATGATGAGGAAGCAGATACGTACCTCTTAACAGGTATAACAAACCATTATTGGACCATCTAGATTGGTTGACAATTCTTCATAACATCATTATAATAATGTACTAGTGCAAGGAAGGTAAAGCTTTCCTTAATTATAATGAAAGACAGACTTAGGAGGAAGAATTGTGAAGAGTTATGGACTTAATGAACTGAGAAAAATGTATCTCGACTTTTTTGAAAGTAAGGGACATTTACGAGCCAATAGTTTTTCTTTAGTTCCACATAATGACAATAGTTTATTGTTAATTAACTCTGGTATGGCACCGCTAAAACCATACTTTACAGGGCAAGAAACACCTCCAAATAAAAGAATGACCACGTGTCAAAAATGTATACGTACTGGTGATATTGAAAATGTTGGTAGAACCTCAAGACATGGTACTTTTTTTGAAATGCTTGGGAATTTCTCATTTGGAGACTATTTTAAAAAAGAAGCCATCGCTTGGGCTTGGGAGTTTTTTACAGAAGTGCTTGAAGTACCTAAAGAGTCTTTACATATATCTGTTTATGAAGAAGATGATGAAGCTGAGAAGATTTGGCATGAGCAAGAAGGTGTGCCAATGACACATCTCATTCGCCTAGGCAAAGCTGATAACTTCTGGGAACATGGTGCTGGACCTTGTGGGCCTTGTTCAGAGATTCATATAGACCGTGGTGAGGCTTATGGTTGTGATGATCCTAACTGTGCACCAGGTTGTGACTGTGACCGTTTTGTAGAAGTTTGGAACCTTGTGTTCACCCAGTTTGAAGCAACGCCAGAAGGTGAATACATTCCACTTGAGTTCCCAAATATCGATACAGGTATGGGACTTGAGAGACTTGCTGTTATGATGCAGGGTGTGGATTCTATTTTTGATGTAGATACAATTAGAGAGTTACGTGACGAAGTATGTAAACTAGCAGATGTTGAGTATCAAAAAGACGCTGCGACTGACGTATCTATACGATTAATAACAGACCATATTCGTTCTGTGACCTTCATGACATCAGATGGTATCTTACCGTCAAATGAAGGCCGTGGTTACGTCCTTAGAAGGTTGTTAAGAAGAGCAGCACGTCATGGTAAATTGCTTGGTATTAAAGGTGACTTCCTTGCTAAGTTAGTGGCTGTTGTTATTGAGACATCTAAAGAAGCTTATCCAGAGTTAGCAGATAAAGAAGCTTATATTTACAAAATTATTTCTATAGAAGAAGAACGTTTTGCTGAAACCATTGATCACGGACTTTCAATACTTAATGGTTACATTGAAGATGTGATTCAATCAGGCCTTAAAGAACTTGATGGTGAAAAAGCATTTACGCTTTATGACACTTACGGATTCCCACTTGACTTAACTTTAGAGATTCTAGAGGAAAAAGGTCTCACTGTTGATGAAGATAAGTTTAAAGAAGCTATGGACGCTCAAAGAAAACGTGCTAGAGATGCTAGAGCTGAGTCTAACTATATGGGTGCAGAAGCATCTGTGTATGATCAATTAGATCCTGATATGACATCTGTATTTAATGGTTATGATCGTCTAGAGCATTGTTCTAAGGTCCTTGCTATTACAACTGAGACTGAAGTTGTTAAGTCAGCTACAGCTGGTGAACATGTATCCGTATTTGTTGAAGAAACACCATTCTATGCAACAAGTGGTGGTCAACAAGCTGATATTGGACATATTGACCTTGGTTATGGTGTTGTAAGTGTGACGGACGTTAAGAAAATTGCTGGTGGCAAAATCGCACATATTGGTGTGATTGATAGTGGCCAGATTACTGTTGGCGATAATGTATGTCTTAAAGTAGATGATAGTAATAGAAGAGCAACGATGAAGAACCATAGTGCAACTCACTTACTTCAAAAAGCCCTTAAGAATGTGCTTGGTGAACATATTGAACAAGCAGGTTCTGCTGTTAATCAAGATCGTTTAAGATTTGACTTTACGCACTTTACAGCTATGACAGATGAAGAAGTTAAAGCTGTTGAGAATGAAGTAAATGAAATGATAGCAAACGAACTTGAAGTAATGATTGAAGAATTACCAATTGCTGAAGCTAAGAAAAAAGGTGCAATGGCACTTTTTGGTGAGAAGTATGGTGATATTGTTCGTGTGGTAAGTATGGGTGATTACTCAGTTGAATTATGTGGTGGTACACACCTGAACAACACCGTTGAGGTAGGTACATTTAAAATCGTATCTGAAGGTGGTGTGGCTGCTGGTGTGAGACGTATAGAAGCTCTTACAGGTAGCAATGCAATTGCTTACTATAAAGAGAAGGAACAGATCGTTTCTGATGTTGCAAAACGTATTAAATCTGATCCTGCTGCAATACTCACTAAGATAGAACACTTACTTTCTGATCATAAAGCTTTAGTACAAGAACTTGATCAATTGAAAGCTAAGATGGCAAGTTCTGCTGCAGATGATTTGATCAATCAGGCAAAAGCACTTGGTGATGTAAACTTACTTGCAGCCAATGTACAAGGTGTAGATGCAGGTAGCCTTAGAGATATGGGTGATAAGTTCCTAGCTAATCTTACCAATGGTGTTGTTGTTCTTGCCACAGAAACTAAAGGTAAAGTTAACTTAGTTGTTATGGCATCACCTGAAGCAGTAAAGATGGGTGCACATGCGGGTAATATCATACGTGAAGCTGCTAAAGTAGTTGGTGGTGGCGGTGGTGGACGTCCTAATATGGCACAAGCTGGTGGTAAAGATCCAAGTAAAATTGCTGATGCCCTTCTTAAGGCGGAAGAGATTCTTGTATCACAAATCGCTTAAACAAAGATAAATATGAGGTGGGCTCAATAATGAGCTCACCTTTTTTTGCTTTATAGTAAATGCCTATGATATAATATGGCTCATATTAAGAGAGGTTTTATGATGATAAAATATATTCTAAGTCTAGGTATTCTAATGAGTCTGCTTGTGGGTTGTCAGCCAGAGTTAGTTGCAACACCTATGGTTTTTGGTAATGAAGACCCATTAGTTAAGGCATTAGAAACTAGACCAATTCAACATACACAGGCCATTGAAAAGGAAGAACGTCTATCAAGAGTGACTTTGTCAGCTGTTGGTGATGTTATGGTGCACAAAACTCAACTGGTGAAAGCAGATCGTGGAGATCGTTTTGATTTTGAACCGGCCTTTCAATGGGTAAAGCCTCTAATCGAGTCAGCAGACTATGCAATCGCTAATCTTGAAACAACCTTTGCAGGACCTAGTGGACAGCGTCGTATACGCTTAGACCAGCATTACAAGTCCTATAGTGGTTACCCAGTGTTTAATACGCCGGATATCATGGGTGATAATTTGAAAGATGCTGGATTTGATTTGCTGCTTACAGCCAACAACCATACCCTGGATAGCAAAGAAAGTGGCTTGATAAGGACAATTGAAGTCATCGATGATTTAGGCCTTGACCATATTGGTACTTACTTAGATGAGACAAGTGCTAATGAACCTTTTATTAAAGAAATCAATGGTATTAAGTTTGGCATTATCAATTACACCTATGCTATGAATGGTTTTAATCTGACTGCTGAAGATGACTATATGATAAAACATCTTAATAATTATGATGATATATACATTCAGAAAATGAACGATGAAGTAAAAGCTATGTCGGAGCTTGATGTAGATTTTGTCGTAGTAACACTTCATTATGGTATTGAGTACAGAACCCATCCTGATCCATATGTACAACAACCAATGATCGATGCTTTGTTTGATCACGGGGCAGATATCATTTTAGGCGGCCACCCTCATGTATTACAACCTTTTGAAGTTCGTCAACTAATAAGAGAAGATGGAAGCGAAGAAACAGGTGTTGTTATTTACTCTTTAGGCAATTTTGTGGCTTCTCAACGATTTGCTTATACTGGTGATGATACTGATGTTGGTGTAATTTTTGAATTGGATTTTAAAAAAGTTGATAATCAGAAGCCAACGATCGAAACTATTGGTGTTTGTCCAACTTATCTATTTTTTTCAGATGATGGGGTTGAGGTAATACCTGTCTTAGATCCGCCTGAGCAACTTGCTTACAACGCTTATGATTTACAAAGGTTGAAGCATGCAGAAGAAGTTGTGATTCCTTTATTAGGTGAATACACTCAAATAGAGCCAAAGAAAGATGGATCATTTTTAAGGTATTTGCTAAAAGAGGTTGACGAATAATAAAAGTGTGATATAATCTACTATAGTGCTAAAATAATACCTTTAGTTGTAGTTTAAGCACAATTTACAACTGGAGGGAGGTTGAACTTAGTTATGTCAAATGTGCAAGTTAGAGAAAACGAAACATTAGATAGTGCTCTTAGAAGATTCAAGAGAAACTGTGCTAAAGCAGGGATCATGCAAGAAATCCGTAAGAGAGAACACTATGAAAAACCTAGTGTTAAGCGTAAGAAGAAATCAGAAGCTGCTAGAAAACGTAAGTTTAAATAATCTTAGGTTGGATTGTAGGCTTTGATTTTAGTGAACCACAATTTGGTCCACTCTAATGAATGAATTAATTTCATCACTATAAACGAAACAGTGCTGTGGGATCCATAGCACTTTTGTTTTGCCCTTTTTTATTTCATATGAATGTTCTTTCCTTCTTTCTTAAGTACATTAAAATCAAATATCCCCTATGAGCCTTAAGCAAGCTATGATAAAATAAGGGGAGCAGATTATTTTGACATAAGTAAACGGGAGGGAAACACCATGGAAGTGATTGAAGTTGTTCTACAGATCCCACATGAGTTAATTATTCAGGTTTTTGGTGACTTTGATAGCAACATTAAGTTGATTGAGAAATTACTAAGTGTAACCATTATTAATCGTGGCGGAGATATTAAAATAGTTGGTCCAGACAGTTCTGTCAAGAAAGCCAAAAAAGTCATTAAACAATTAATCAAGAGTAGCGATAAAGGTATAGAGATAACAGAGCAAACAATTACCTATGCTATTGATATGATTCGCGAAGAAAAAGAAGAAGTCCTTGATCAAATGAAGGATGATTTTATATGCCTAACAACTAGAGGTAAGTATATAAGAGCTAAGACAGCTGGACAAAGTGAGTATATCAAAGCCATTAATGACAAAATGATTACTTTTGGTATTGGTCCTGCTGGTACTGGTAAAACATATTTAGCTATGGCTCATGCCATTACAGCCTTTAAGAAGAAGGAAGTTAACCGAATCATCATGACAAGACCAGCCATTGAAGCAGGAGAAAAACTTGGTTTCTTACCAGGTGATCTTCAGAGTAAGGTTGACCCATATTTAAGACCTTTATATGATGCTCTTTATGAAATCATGGGTGCAGATGCGTATCAGGCTAATATGGAAAAAGGCTTGATTGAAGTAGCGCCACTTGCTTATATGAGAGGGCGTACCCTTGATAATGCTTTTATAGTACTGGATGAAGCACAGAATACTACACCTGAACAAATGAAGATGTTCCTAACGAGAATTGGTTATGGATCTAAAGCAATCATCACAGGTGATATTACACAGAAAGATTTACCAGATGGAAAGATCTCTGGCCTTGAAACAGCCATGCGTATTCTTAAGAACATCGAGGATATCGGCATCATAAAATTAACCCATGCTGATGTTGTACGTCATCCGTTGGTGCAAAAAATCGTTAAAGCTTACGAGACCTATGAGAATAAGAAAAAGAAACCATCTGCTAAGCAAGCTACTAGAAAGACAAACTATAATCGAAAGTAGGGGCATACATGAAAGTCAGCACAAGGAAAGTCATACTTGATATTGTCGCAACGCTGCCGTTGCTGTTACTAGGATTTGTTGCATACACCACGATGATGAATAGCAATAGGGAAGGGATTCGTATAGTTACAATCTTTTTACTGATCATTGTGATTGTTGTTGTGATGGTTGCTTATATGTTCTTCCATAAGAAATGGATGAAGTTAAACAAACTTCTCTTTCTGACGATCACTTTGTCAACAGTAGCTAGTATTTCATTCCTAATGCAGGATGTCACCTACTTATACATGCCGATTATGGTTGGTGTTATGTTGGTAGCCATCGTTATAGATGAACAATTAGCAATTGTCATGCATTTGGGACTTGTGTCTATTGTAGGCATTGTTGTAGGACAGGGTATAGTGTTCTTTAGCTATTATATTATCTTAGGTATTGTGGCTGCGCTTATAGTGAATTATGCAAAAGAGAGAACGAAAGTCCTTATTGTGGCATTAGCCTTGTCTTTATTTAGTGGTCTTTATCATACATTGTTGGCCTATACCTTCTATGATATGTTTAGTTTCACAGATTTATTACTCGCTATTGGTAATTCGGCGTTAGCTCTAATTATTGTTATAGGTTCATTACCGTTATGGGAAACAATTTTCAAAGTAATGACACCCCTTAAACTATTAGAGTTCTCAAACACAAACCATAAGCTTTTGCAGAGATTACTTGTGGAAGCTCCAGGTACCTATCATCATGTTCAAATGGTTTCGAGTTTGGCTGAACGAGGTGCTAAGGCAATTGAAGCAGATGCATTATTGGCAAAAACAGGTGCGCTATTTCATGATATTGGTAAACTTAAGGAGCCTTTGTATTTTATTGAGAATCAAAATGGAGGACCTAACCCTCATGATGAGATTGCAGCTGAGGACAGTGTGCGTATCATTATTGAACATGTCAATTACGGTGTGAAACTTGCTAATGAACATAAACTACCTACAGTGATTGTTGATATGATTAAGCAACATCATGGCACATCAGTTGTTAAGTATTTTTATCATAAGGCAGTGAATTATAACGATGGTGTTGAGTATGATGCCGAAGATTTTAGCTATGCTGGTCCTAAGCCTCAAACAAAAGAAGCTGTTGTGATTATGTTGGCTGACTGTGTTGAAGCTTTTGTAAGATCATTGTCGGAGTCTAATCGTACCCTTGAGAAGATTGAATGGATTATAGGTGAAGTCATTAAACAGAAGTTTGAAGACCAACAATTAGACGAGAGCCCACTACAAGTTAGTGAACTTAAAGTGATTGGTGAAGCTTTTATGCAAGTGTATAATGGTTTGTATCATGAACGGATTAAATACCCTTCGAAAGGATAAGTATGGAAGTATTTATAGAATGGATGTATAAAGAAGAATTAGCTAGTCAGTATGATGATCTTATCACTCGGTCAATTGCAAGTGTTTTAGAGTGTGAAATAGAGACATCGGAAGTAGAGTTGTCTGTTAGCATCGTTGATAACCAAGAGATACATGGTGTTAACTTAGAGCAACGTGGGATTGATCGTGCAACAGATGTTTTATCTTTCCCTATGATAGACTATAATAAAGATGAATCCTTAGATGGACAGATTACTAACACATTTCCAAATCCGGAAACTGGCCTGTATTATTTAGGTGATATGGTAATCTCGTGGGATAAGGTTATTGAGCAAAGTGAGGCCTATGGTCATACTTTGGAAAGAGAATTAAGTTTTCTAGTTGTCCATAGTGTGTTACATTTACTTGGATACGACCACATGAATCCAGCTGACGAAAGTGTTATGTTGGCTAAACAAAAAGAAATTATGACTAAGCTGGGGTTAAGTCGATGAAAAATAGGAATTTAACTGAGAGTTTTTCTCATGCAGGCAATGGCATAGTTCAGGCCTTTAAAACAGAGAATAACATAAAACTACACTGTTTGTTTGCCCTACTGTCAATCGCAGCGGGGATTGTACTTAAAATTAGTGTGACCGAATGGTTAATTATAACAATTGTTATTGGTTTTGTTGTTGTGTCTGAGTTGTTGAACACTGCAATTGAGTATACAGTTGACATGGTGTGCGGAGATACTTATAATGAATTAGCCAAATACTCTAAGGATATTGCAGCGGGTGCTACTTTATTAGCTGCGATCACAGCAAGTATCGTTGGTGCAATTATCTTTTTGCCTAAAGTGCTTGAATTAATACTATAGATTGACATCATAGAAGTGATTAGATGATACTTTTTGAAGACATAAGGAGAATGGAATGAATTTACTGAAATGGACCCTTGGGGTTCTTTTATTATCAATGTTGATTAGTGGTTGTGGAAGAGAAGAAGAAGCTCCAGTTGAGGAATCTGTAGTAGAAGAGCAAGAGGTCATTGCTGAAGAACCTATAGAAGAAGTTGTTGAAGAGCCAATAGAGGAAGTAGAAGAAGTAGAGTCACAAGAACCTGCAGAAGATGCAAAAGAAGAAATAGAAGAAGAGCCTGAAGTTGAAGAGGAAGAAGCAGAAGAGCTTGATTTGACAGGTCTTGCAATGAACCCCTTAACTGGGCAATATATAGATGAAGTAGCAGCTGCTCGAAGACCAATCGGTATTATGATTAACAACCATAGGGTTGCACTACCACAATCTGGCTTAGCTCAAGCTGATGTGATATATGAAACTTTAGTTGAAGGTGGTATCGCTAGATTATTTGCATTATATCAAGACTTTGATGCAACTAAGATTGGCCCAGTCAGAAGTGCTAGACATTACTATTTGGATTTCGCTTTTGATTTTGATGCCTTATATGTACATTACGGACAGAGTCCACAGGCAGATGTGGCTTTTAAAGAGCTTAATGCACCGAATATGAATGGTTTATCTTATCTGGATACCATTATGTGCTTTCAAGATCCAACGCGTAAAAGACCCCACAGCACATATACAAGTTATGATGGTTTGATGGCCGCTTGGGATTCTAAGGATTACAGAGTCGACCTTAAAGAAGGTTTATATAATAAATTTACATTTACTGATGAAGTGCTTGAACTTGAAGAGGCTGAATTGGCAACTAAAGTTGTTTTAGACTATTCTTATTATCAGTATGCATGGTTTGAATATGATGAAAGTTCTAACAAGTACTTAAGATTTCAGTTTGATGTACCACATATGGATGTTGAAATTGATGAGCAGTTAGCTTTTGACAACATCATCGTTCAACTAGCAGAGATTTGGAAGATTCCAGGTGATTCTGAAGGTAGAATGGATATGAATTTAACAACAAAAGGTGATGGTTATTACATTAGCCAAGGTAAACACATTCCTATCACATGGGAGAAAATATCTCATTATGACCCAACGGTTTATTATACTCTTGAGGGACAGGTACTTGAGATGGCAGCTGGTAAGACTTGGATTTCTGTATTTCCAACTTACAGAGTAGACCAATTAATTATAGAATAGAGGGATAACATGACAAATGAACAACTCATCAAAATGGCCTATGAAGCAATGGAGAATGCCTATGTACCATATTCTAAGTTTCAAGTAGGTGCGGCTTTGTTAACCAAAGACGGTCAAGTATTTAAAGGTTGTAATGTTGAAAATGCATCATATGGTGCAACAAATTGTGCTGAAAGAACCGCTATATTTAAGGCGATTTCTGAAGGTGCCAAAGATTTTGTCAAAATAGCGGTTGTAAGTAACAGTAAGAAGTTCACTTACCCTTGTGGTATATGTCGTCAGGTTATGGCAGAGTTCATGATGGATGCCGTAATGATTTTTGATGATGAGGATAAAGGGATCATAGAAATACCTATGAATGAGATCTTACCCTACAAATTTGATTTATAAGGACAGGTTATGTCGAATCAAAAGAAAGCAACAAGCAATTTAGCGCTGCAGGGTGGTATCCTTGCAGCTGCTTCTTTAATAGTAAGACTTATAGGTTTCTTCTATAGAATTCCACTAGTTAACTTACTTAAAGAAGAGGGGATGGGTTATTATAGTAGTGCCTTTGAGATTTACTCCTATCTACTAGTGATCTCATCTTATGCATTGCCAGCAGCTCTTTCCAAAATCATATCCAATAAAATCACACTTAAGCGCTACAAACAAGCTCATCAAATATTTAGAGCAGGCTTGTTGTTAGGGCTTCTTATTGGTGTTGTCACATCTTCAATTCTTTACTTCCAAGCCCATACTATTGCAAAATTAATAGGTAGTGAAGGTAGTGTCTATGCTCTTAAGGCTTTAGCACCATCATTATTGATATTCTCCTTGTTAGCAGTTTTTAGAGGTTATTTTCAAGGTCATAACACAATGGTACCTACAGCAATGTCTCAGATTATTGAGCAAATTGTTAATGCCATCTGTAGTTTATCCCTTGCTTATATATTATTAAAACAAAGTTTGGCTTATGGTGCTGCTGGTGGTACACTAGGTACTGCTTTTGGTGCCTTGTTTGGTTTATTATTCTTAGTCTTTATTTATAGTATTGTTAGACCTAAATTTAAGAAGAGAGTAAAGAATGACCAGTCAAAAAGTCAAGATATACAAGTTTTTACAGGTTGGCAAATTATTCTTATGACATCCGTACCAATGCTCATTGGTTCTTCTATATATAACTTATCTAACCTTGTAGATATGGTTATGTTTCAGAGAGGGCTCTTGTATCATGGTTATGAAAAAGGCTTTGTATCAGCCCAATATGGACTCTTGTCCTCTAAGTATAGGTTAATCCTAACATTACCTATTTCAATCGCTACAGCCCTTGCTACAGCCTCAATACCAAGTATTACAGCATCATTGGCGGCTAAGGCCTATCAAGATGTGAAAAAGAAGGCCTTGTTAGCGATAAAGATCGTTTTAATTATAAGTGTGCCATCAGCCTTTGGTTTAGGTGTTTTGGCAAAACCAATCTTACTTATGTTGTTTGGTAGCACTAACATAGAGATTGCTTCTAGATTAATGCAGATTGGGGCAGTCAGTATAGTATTTTTCAGTCTATCATCCATTAGTATTGGTATCTTACAGGGGATCAATAAAGTTAAGATTCCTGTTAAACATTCTCTAATAGGTGTTGTGCTTAAAATCATAGTATTGGCAATATTCTTATATGTATTTGATTTTGGACTCATTGGAGCAGTTGTAGCCAATGTCCTCTTTAGTCTTTTTGTTGCCTTTACTAACTTCTATAGCATTCAGAAAGAGATTAAGTTAAAGATTGATTATAAGATTTTTATGTTATACCCAATTTTATCTGGACTTATGATGTCTTTGGTTGCCGTCACTGTGCATTTTGGTGTTATGGCACTGGTTGAAGGAAGATTCGCTAACACATTAGCAACTTTACTGGCAATACTGGTTGCGATTCCAGTCTATTTTATTAGTTTGATTAAGTTGGGTGGATTAGAAGAAGGAGACTTAAGGTCTTTACCAATGGGAAGTAAACTTGTTGTATTAGCAAAGAAAATGAAGTGGATGGCTTAAGATGGCTAAGAAAAAGATGATAATTGTAGGTGGTGGTGCATCAGGTCTGATTGCTGGGATTGTTGCAGCAAGAAATGATATGAAAGTCACTATCTTAGAACGTAAAAATAGAATAGGCAAGAAAATACTTGCTACTGGTAACGGACGTTGTAACTTGACGAATGAACAAATGACTAAATCTAGGTTTCATTCTGATAGTCTGAATATATTTGATGAGGTCTATGAACAGTTTGACTTAGAACAAACCATTGAATTTTTTCGAGGGATTGGAATTGAAGTTGTGGCGCTTGATGAAGGGAAACTTTATCCTATGTCACTTCAAGCTTCCTCCGTTCTAAATGTACTAAGGCATGAATTAGAACGTCTTAAGGTAAACATCGTAACGGATACGGAAGTTCAGCGTGTTGAATTAGAACCGAAAGTTATTGTTTATACTAAGGATAAGAAATATTACGGTGATGTTTTAATTATGGCTACTGGTGGTAAATCAGCGCCTGATCTTGGCTCTAATGGTAGTGGTTATAATTTGGCTAAAGAACTTGGGTTGACGGTTATTGAGCCTTATCCATCATTAATACAATTGGTCCTTGATTATGGTTATCTAAAACATTTAAAGGGTACTAAGGTTATGGCTAATATTGCTGTGGCTGTTCATGATCAAGTTTATAGGCTTGAGTATGGGGAAGTCCTTTTTACTGACTATGGAATTTCAGGACCACCAGTTCTACAGATTAGTCGTCATGCGTCTAAAGCTATCAATCGAGGTGTTAATGATGTTGTTGTCACCATTGATATGATGCCAAAACTTGATGAAGATACACTTAATTCAATATTGTTACAAAGAATTGAATCGATGCCATATAAAAAGCTCAGTGACTTCTTTGAAGGTCTAATACCAAAACAATTGATTGTACCACTCATTAAAGATAATCAATTAAATATGGAACTTCAAGCGAGCAATATAACTAAGACTGACCGACAGAATATCATTCTTTGGCTAAAACAACTCACCCTAAAGGTCACTGGAACAAGACAGTGGAACCAATCACAAGCCACAGCAGGCGGCGTAGATTGTACATTGGTTTCATCAACGACACTAAGAAGTTTACATCATCCAAATTTGTATATTTGCGGTGAGCTACTGGACATAGATGGCGACTGTGGTGGCTTTAACTTACAATGGGCATGGAGCTCAGGGTATGTAGCTGCTTTACACGCAAGTAAGGAATAACCATATGGGATACTATAAAGTAACACAAGTAAAAATGCCCTTAGCGCATAACAAAGAAGATCTAGATAGAATGGTAGGGAATTTATATAATCTGCCTAAGAACACAGTCATCGATATTAATAAGAAGTCAGTAGATGCACGTAAGAAACATCAGATTATGATTGTTTATAATCTTGAGATTCATGTAAAAGAGAACCACCATAAAAAGTTATCTAAATTTAAGTATTTTAATATGAAACCAGTTTATGAACAACCAGTGCTTAAAGTTGATTGTCCAGATAGGCCAGTTATTATAGGTTCTGGTCCAGCGGGTCTTTTTGCTGCATTGATTTTAGCAGAAGCTGGTGCAAAGCCAATTATTATAGAGCAAGGTAAGGACGTAGAATCTCGCCACCAAGATGTAAATCAGTTTTTTGAATCAGGTGAACTGAATGTTATGTCAAATATTCAATTTGGAGAAGGTGGTGCAGGTACTTATTCAGACGGTAAAATAAATACTGGTGTGAAAGATAAGTTTTATCGTATTGATAAAATTGTTGAAACTTTTATTAAGGCTGGTGCACCTGAAGAAATTAGATATATAAGTAAACCACACATAGGTACGGATTATCTGATTAATGTAGTAAAGAACATTAGAGAACGGATCATAGAACTTGGAGGAGACGTTCGATTCTCAACTCAGATGACTAGAATTAAGGTTGAACAAGGTGTTATAAGTGAAATTGAGCTGAACAATAATCAGTGGTTGAAAACCAGTCATCTTATTCTAGCAATAGGCCATAGTTCTAGAGATACATTTAAGATGTTAGTGGAAGAAGCTATACCAATGGAGAAAAAGGCTTTTGCTGTCGGACTAAGGATTGAACATCCTCAGGCTATGATATCTGAGTCACAATATGGACCTGAGTACGACCATCCAAACCTACCTGTAGCAGACTATAAGTTAACTTATCGTACATCTAAAGACCGTGGTGTCTATACTTTCTGTATGTGTCCTGGAGGTTTTGTTGTAAATGCCGCTTCAGAAGAAGGCAGGGTTGTGTGTAATGGTATGTCAAACTTTGCTAGAGATGAGCAGAATGCTAATAGTGCGGTGCTTGTTAATATTCACCCAGATGATTTTGAACAAGATGACTTATTAGCTGGAGTAGCCTTTCAACGTAAGTGGGAAGAAAAAGCCTTTGAACTGGCTGGTTCAAACTACAACTTACCAATTCAGACGTTTAAGGATTATCAAAAAGGTGTTGTGACAGAATCATGTGGCAACGTAACGCCAAATATAAAAGGCAAATATACTTATGCAGATTTGAACGAAAGTTTACCACCCTTTGTTAGTGAGGCTATCAAAGAAGGTGTTGTAGCCTTTGGACGCCGTATTAAAGGCTTTGATGACCCTAATGCTATACTCACAGGTGTAGAGACAAGAAGTTCATCACCAGTACGTATTACAAGAGGTCAAGACTTCATGAGTGAAGTTCAGGGCTTGTATCCGTGTGGCGAAGGTGCTGGTTATGCTGGTGGCATCATGAGTGCAGCCCTTGATGGTATTAAGGTGGCGGAAGCTCTTGTTAAAAGAATGAACCAAGAATAGAAGATAAAATATTTTAGCTATAAACGATTGGATTTCACAGATAAGAAATCTGATATGAATATTTAAAGAAGGTGAGTATAATGTCTCTTAAGGAACTAAAAAATATTGGCGCAACGTTAGAGGTTGAGTTGAATAAGATTGGTATTATGACATATGAGGATTTAGTCGAACAAGGAAGCGTTATGACGGTGCTTAAGTTAGGTGTTAATAGAAATGCTTGTTATAACAAACTTTATGCTCTAGAAGGTGCAATTAAGGGTGTAAGATGGCATGATTTATCAAAAGAAGAACGTAAGCTTATTAAAATGGCTTATGACGAAGTTAAGTGATAACAAAGAAGAGTTATAACAGAATTTTACACGGCAAAAGATCATGTCTATAGTCATTAAAAAGGACAGCTCTCATATGAGCTGTCCTTAATTATTTCTTATAAATCATAAATTTTACTGTATTTATCCTTAAGGTAATTGGTAAAGTAAGCTGGATCAAAATCTTCCCCAGTAGCTGCAAGAATAATTTCCTCGGGTGTCTTCGTTGAACCATACTTATGAATATTCTCCTTCAACCACTCATTAATCTGGCTAAGGTCATCAGATAGTATGGCTTGATTGAAGTCAAATACCTTGTTCATAGCCGCTTCAAACTGACAGGCATAGGCACTACCAAGGGCGTAGGATGGGAAGTAACCAAAGAGACCTTCTGACCAATGAACGTCTTGTAAAACACCAGTTGCATCTGATGGTGGAGTTACACCTAAATATTCAGTATAAAGGTCATTCCATACTTGTGGTAAATCTTTAGCTTCGTATTTGCCTTCGAAGATGCCTTTCTCGATTTCATAACGTACCATAATGTGTAAGGAGTAAGTTAATTCATCTGCTTCTATACGAATAAGTGAAGCTTTTACATCATTAGAAGCTAAGTAACATGTCTCAGCACTTGCATCTTTAAGTTGCTCAGGGAATATATTCTTTAGTAAATCAAAGTAGGTTGTCCAGAATGCTTCAGAACGTCCTATATTGTTTTCATAGATCCTAGATTGTGATTCATGAATGCCCATAGTAGTTCCAGTGGCTATTTTACTGAAGCCCAAATCTTTGCTAATATTTTGCTCATATAAACCATGTCCACATTCATGAATGGTACTATAAATACTGGATAGTGCATAATCTTCGTGGTATGCAGTAGTAATCCTAACATCATCTCTAGTAATGTTCATAGTAAAAGGATGGACACTTTCTGCGATAATGCCACTGTCCTTATTAAAACCAAGTTTATCAAGAATTTGATCGCTAAATTCCTTTTGACCTTTAGATGGGAATGTAACACCGGCAAAAGGAGAATCAATAACTTTACCTTTGGTTTGGATTTCTTTTACAAGTGGGACAATCACTTCTCTTAATCCTTCAAAGAACTTATCTGCAACATCAACCGTTAATCCTCGTTCGAAATCTTCTAATAGTGTATTATATGGGTGTCCACCTAAATTCCTATAAGTGACATACTTTCTTTGGAAGTTAATGACCTTTTGTAAGTAAGGTTCAAAGATGGCAAAATCATCCGCTTCTTTAGCTTCTTCCCAGGCCTTTGAGGCTTTGGATTGAAGTCCTTTAAAAGCGCTGTATTCATCTACAGGCACACAGGCTATTTTGTCATACATTTCTTTATAAAATTTGTACTTGGCTAAACCGACCTCGTCCAGATCGTTTTTATTCTCTTCTAAAGCCTTTAACAATTCTTTTGTATTCTCATTGATTAATAAGTTATAATAGAGTTCAGATAGACTAACCAAGGTACTAGCACGTCCGTCGACTGAATTCTCAGGGGCTAGAGTTGCTGCATCCCAAAATATTAAGGACTCACAAAAGCCAAGTGCATTAAGTTGGTGGTCTAGTTTGTTTAGTTGTTCACTATAAGTATTCATAAAATACCTTCCTTTCGTAACTATAAAATTATTTTATCACTAAGTTAGGTAAAAGGGAACATTTTTAAGTTATCATCGTCTATATATACAAGAAGTTTATAAAATATAAAATGGGTAAGGAGAGAAAAGTATGAAAAAGTTAGGTGTAATTGGTTTAATCCTCGTATTATTATTAGCAGGTTGTGGAAGTAATGATTCATTCCAATCAGAAAAGACGAGCATGGATTATGCAACGAGTGAAGCCCCAATGGCTGAACCTAAGATGATGGAAAAAGCTGAAATGGCAATGGAAGAGGCGGGCTATGATGATGAGGCCGCTGGTGAATTCACTAATGACATGGACGGCAATGGTCAGGAATCACAAACTGTTTATGAAAGAAAAATCATTAAAACAGGTTTTGTTTATATGGAAACCCTTGAGTATGATGAAACTCTAAATACGCTTAAGATGTTAATTGAGAAGTATAACGCCTATACAGCCTTTTCTCAAAATACAGGTGGTGGCATGTATGAATCTAATGCTTACCAACGTTCTAGTCGTTTTACAATTAAGGTGCCTGCTGAGTTTTTTGAAAGTATGTATGAAGAATTGCAAACTGTGGGACATGTACTTAATGCCAATGAAGGTAAAGAAGACATTACCAGTCAATTTGTTGACATAGAGTCTAGATTAACTACCTTGTATGTACAAGAAGAAAGACTTTTATCCATATTAGAGAAATCTGAGAACTTAGAAGACATTATAGAACTTGAATATGCTCTTCAAGATGTTAGATATGAAATAGAAAGCTATACAACTAGCTTAAGAAACTTAGAAGACTTAGTAAGATTTTCTACAATTGATGTAAATGTACAAGAAGTATATGAAGAGACCGAAGTTAAGAAACCGGTAATAACTTTTGGTGATAGAATTAGTAACGGTTTAAGTGAAACTTTCAAAGAAATTAAAGAAGGTATTCAAGACTTAATCGTGTTTATCATTGTAGAATTCCCATACCTAATAGTGACTGGAATTGTTATCTTTGTAGCCGTAAAGATTTTTAGAAAATCAGCTAAAAAATCAAAGCTTAATGAGGCAACAAAGAAAGTTGCTGAAGAGCCTGTAGAGAAAGAATAAAGCAAGTGATTAAAAAGGCAATCATCAATTTAAGATGGTTGCTTTTTCTTTGTCATTATAAGTAAACTATGAATCATCATCTCACTCTTGAAAAGGTGTTAAAGATGGGGTACAATAAGAGCCATTAATGACTTAGGAGAGACTTATGTGTACAAGAGAAGAACTACAACATAAAAATCGAATTGTTGTCAAAGTAGGGTCATCCTCGTTGACGCATAAAGAGACGGGCCATATTAGCTTAACTAGAATGGAAAAGTTAATTAGGCAGCTAGCAGACCTGAAAAATAGTGGGAAAGATGTCATACTTGTTTCTTCAGGAGCCCAAGCCGTTGGGGTGAGTGCCTTACACTTAGATGAGAAGCCTAAGGAAATAGAAAAGAAGCAAGCCATCGCATCTGTTGGCCAAGCATCATTGATGATGATTTATCATAAGCTATTTAGGGAGTACAATTTGGTTCCAAGTCAGGTACTAATCACAAAAGATATTATTGATGAACCTAGAAGAAAACTTAATGCAACTAATACTTTTAATGCATTATTAGATTATGATGTGATACCTATCGTTAATGAAAATGATACAGTAGCTACAGACGAGATTGAGTTTGGTGACAATGACACCTTATCAGCCATTGTAGCAGAACTTGTGAATGCGGATCTTTTGATATTGCTATCTGACATCAATGGTTTGTATGAAGAAGACCCAACTTACAATAAAGAGGCTAAGTTGATCCACGAGGTTGAACATATCAATGAAAGTATTATGAAAATGGGTGCTGGATCTTCAAGTAAACTTGGGACAGGCGGTATGGTGACAAAGATAGAAGCTGCATCAATAGCTAACGGAGCAGGCATAGACATGATTATTGCTCATTCAGATCATCCACATATTCTTCAGGAATTAATGGATGGCAAAGTTGTGGGCACCTTATTTAAAGTATAGACGGAGGCAGTTAATGGAGCAAAGTAAAATAGATAGAATTAATGTACTTGCTAGAAAATCAAAAGCTGAAGGTTTAACGGATGCTGAGAAAGCTGAACAGCAAGTACTTAGAAAAGAATATATTGAGAGTTGGAAAAATGGCTTAAAACAAACCTTAAGCAACGCAAGTTTTGTAGAGGAAGATGGGACAATCACACCCATTACCCGTAAATCAGATGACAAAAAATACCATTAGAAGAGAACAGTTGGCTTTAAGGGCTCAGTTGTCATTGGATGAAGTCCATATCAAATGTAAGTTGATTGAACAACAGCTACTAAGCTTAGATATATTAGATGAGGCTGAAAAGTTATTCTATTATGCACCTATTAGGAATGAAGTTAGATTACAACAAATTTTAGAATCTAAGACAGTGGCATTACCTAAAGTTGTCAATAAAACTACGATGGTTTTTCACCAAGTAGATGAAGCGACGTTATATGAAACAAGTCCATATGGGATAGAAGAACCCATTAATGGTAAAATTGTCACACCCGCTGAGAATGATCTGATTATTGTGCCAGGTTGTTGTTTTGACTTAAACGGTTATAGGATTGGTTACGGTGGAGGTTACTATGATCGTTATCTAAAGAGAAATCCTAAAGGTATTAAGATAGGAGTGGTTTATCACCAACATATCCTTGATTGTTTGCCAAGAGATTCATATGATATAGCGGTTGATTATGTTATTTCTGAGGAAAAAGTTATCAAAATATAACAAAGCATAGAAAAAGAGTTAGAACATGATGTTCTAACTCTTTATTAATGTCTATTCTTCTTCGTCTTCTTCAGCTTCGATGATTTCAAGGAATACGGCTGAAACTTTATCAAAAGCTTCTTGTGATTCAATGTTCTCTAGTGAAACTTCACCATTCTCATCTTCGTTGTAGATGTAGATGAATACGTCTTCGCTGTCTCCTGGAAGAAGAGCAATGTACTCTTGATCTTCAACATCAAAGATACCTAGAACGGCACATTCAACTTCTTCGTCGTTCTCAAGTGTTAGTGTAATTGTGTCATGGCTATGATCGTGATCATGTCCACACCCACATCCGTCGTCATGGCTATGACCGTGGTCATGTCCACATCCGCAGCCATCATCGCCACAACATGCTTCGTCTTTTACGTCTTTTTTAATATCTTCACTCATTATATTGTCTCCTTATGGTTATTTTCTATCAAATTATCGAACTCATTATATCATATTATTTAAATTTATGTTGTGAATAATGTGTAAATATGATTTTGAGAGGAAAAAAATGGCAAAATCATAGAATAATCACAAGAAACTATTGATATTTAGGGCTTTATGGATGATAATAGAACTAGTATAAAAAATGAACACCTAGAGAGGTCAAACATGCTTTCATATATAAAAGGCACATTAGAAGGTGTCGAAACAGATATGATCATCATAGAATCTGCGGGTATGGGCTATGAACTCTTTGTTCCGACCTCAGTATTTAATGAACTACCACCAATTGGTGATGATATAAAAGTCTATACATACCTACATGTAAGAGAAGATGCAATGATTCTCTTTGGTTTTTTGACTTCAGAAGATAAGGGTACTTTTAAGAAACTAATAACAGTCAACGGCATAGGACCAAAAGGTGCCATGGGTATTTTATCTGTCTTATCCACATATGAACTTAAGATTGCCATTATGAACAATGACGTAAAAACTATATGTATGGCACCTGGTGTAGGTAAGAAGACAGCACAAAAGCTTATTCTTGACCTAAAAGATAAACTTAAATTAGATGATTTTACAATGGCTATTGGTGACGAAGTTGCTGGTAATCAAGGAGTGGCATCCGTTAATGTCTTAGATGAAGCGGTTGAGGCCTTAGTGTCTCTTGGTTATAGCAATCATGAGGCCATTCATGCTGTCAAAGGTTTGAATCATTTGACGACAGTTGAAGACATTATAAAAGGGGCCCTAAAGGCTTTGGCAACACTATAGGAGTAGGGAATGAATAAGAACCGAATGATCAACACTGAATTGGTAGAAGAGGACATTCATATAGAAACATCCCTTCGTCCACAATTATTAGATGACTATATAGGACAAGAAAAGGCTAAGGAGAACATCAAAGTCTTTATACAGGCTGCCAAATTTAGGGAAGAGCCACTAGACCATGTATTATTCTATGGTCCACCTGGGCTTGGTAAAACAACCCTTGCCAACATTATTGGAAATGAAATGGGTGTTAATGTTAAAGTAACATCTGGTCCAGCCATCGAAAAACCTGGAGATATGGCAGCTATACTAAATAATTTAGCTGAAGGTGATATTCTCTTTATTGATGAAATCCACCGTCTTAACAGACAGGTTGAAGAGGTCATGTATCCAGCAATGGAAGACTATGTGATTGATATACTTGTAGGAAAAGGTCCATCAGCAAGGTCTATTCGTTTAGACTTACCAAAGTTTACCCTAATTGGTGCAACAACTAGAATGGGTCTATTATCTTCACCACTTAGAGACAGGTTTGGTGTTATTCATCGTTTGGAATTTTATTCAATTGATGAGTTAACTAAGATAATTAAACGATCAGCTTCAGTCCTTGAAGTTGAAATTGATGATTTTGGGGCATCTGAGATTGGAAGAAGATCAAGAGGAACCCCAAGACTGGCTAACCGATTACTTAAGAGAGTGAGAGACTTCGCTCAAGTTAAATATGATGGTTATATTACAGATGAAGTAGCAAAATACGCTCTAAATCTGTTGGATGTTGATAGCAACGGTTTAGATAAAAATGATCGAAAGATTCTTACAACACTTATAGAAAAATACGATGGCGGCCCTGTGGGTATAGATACCATAGCTGCAACAATCGGTGAAGAATCAGATACTATAGAGGATGTTTACGAGCCATATCTTATGCAACTTGGATTTATCAACCGCACACCACGTGGAAGGGTTGTTACACCATATTGTTATAAGGAACTGGGCTACGAGATTAAATAAAGGAGAGCTAATGGATAAAATACTTAGAATTTTACTCAAGATTGAACATGAACCGGATATTAGTCAAAGACAGTTGGCAAAAACCACTGGCTATTCTTTAGGTTCAGTTAATGGTATTTTACAGAAACTAATAGATGGTGAAGAAATTATTTCTAAACCCTTAACACCAAATCACTATGTTTATGAAATAACTGCCAAAGGTCATTTGCATAAAGGAAAGTTGTTATATGATTTTGTCATAGACGGCTATGATGCAATTGGAAAAGTCAGAAAAACAACTAAGGCTACAATTGAGTCTGCAGTATCTAAAGGTATAACAAACTTCTTTCTTTATGGTCAAGAAGATCCTATTTATCGTTTGGTTAAGATGAGTATGATTGAATACAAGAGAAAAGCCAATATTACGTATTCAATGATTGATTCATTTGACGATATTAACACAGATCAACCGTATATGATCATTGTTTGGAATAAAGAAACCCTTGAGCTTGAAGGGCCAGTTGTGAACGTCCTGATTGGCTAGCTAGGATTGAAACCAATAAATTCTTATGCTATAATTTACAACATAAGATATGATACATAGGGGGAAAAACATGTCTGATAAGAACAATACTAAAGTACTGATAAACGGCACGGTCTATACCTTGTCTGGTAAGGAAAGTGAAGAATATATTCAAAAAGTAGCTTTGTACATCAACAACAAGATGGATGAACTCAAAAAATCGGATAACGGACAATTATTAAATACAAGGTTATTAAACGTACTCTTAGCTCTAAATATAGCTGATGATCTATTTAAAGAAAGAGATGAGAATGCAGCTCACTCTGAAATCTTAAGTGTCAAAGATGATGAAATTGCCAATCTAAAAAATCAAATTGAAGACTTAACGGCAGATAAAGCTAGCTTGAGTGATCAGATTAAATCCTTGGCATCAGATGTTGAGAGTTATAAAAAAGAATTGGATGAATACATAGAAGTATTTGAACAGAACCAATAAGATGAATGAATGAGCAAGTTCAGGTAACTGAACTTGCTTTTCTTATTCGAAGGAAGGACACCTACAAATAAGAAAACCCCGGTGGATGTACACGAATTTCAGATGAAATTGTTAGTATACTAACTAAATTCGGCACAACAAAGGAAGGCAAAGCCTCTTTGTATTTCAATAGCATGTCACTCGATTTAGTATATATTTTAGAAAGTTAGGTACTTTATGAAACGAGATAAACCAGAAATATTGGCACCTGCAGGATCCTATGACGCCTTTTTGGCAGCAGTACACCATGGATGTGATGCTGTTTATTTAGGTGGTGAAAAATACGGTGCAAGAGCTTATGCCAAGAATTTTGATATAGATACCATAGACAAATCACTTAGATATGCTCATCAAAGAGGTGTTAAGGTTTATTACACGATTAATACACTTTTTAAGCAAAAAGAATTAAAAGGTTTACTTGAACATGTTTCTGAACTTATTGATTTAGGTATGGATGCCTTTATTGTTCAAGACTTAGGTGTATTAAGTTTGTTATCAAGCACTTTTGAAGGTATAGAATTACACGCAAGTACCCAAATGAATTGTCATAATTTAGAAGGTATTGAATACTTAAAGAGACATGGCATTAGTCGTGTCGTCCCTGCACGTGAATTAAGTTTGACTGAAATCGCCTATATTACACAAAGAAGTGATGTTGAGATTGAGGCTTTTGTTCATGGCGCCCTTTGTTATTGTTATAGTGGTCAATGTCTAATGAGTTCATTTCTTGGTGGTCGAAGTGGTAACAGGGGCCGATGTGCCCAACCTTGTAGGTTAAAGTATGAGGTGAGTAAAGCTGGTCAATATAATCTTCAGAGTCATTTATTAAGTCCTAAAGATATAGAAACTCTAACGATTTTGCCTGAGTTAATAGAGGCTGGCATAAGTTCCTTTAAGATTGAAGGTCGTATGAAGAATCCAGAATACGTTGGACTTATGACTAAGTTATACAGGTATTACAGAGATTACTATTATGACCATACCACTTATGAAGTCAGAGAAGATGACTTAAGAGATATGATTCAGATTTTTAACCGAGGTGAGTTTAGCCAAGGTTACTACAAACAACACAGTGGAAAAAATATGATGACTAAAACACAGCCCAAACACCAAGGTGCCCTTATAGGTAAGGTTGCCTCCCAAGATCAGAGTATGATAACGATTGACCTTTTGGATAGGGTTCAAGCTGGTGACAGCTTAGAAGTTATGACAACAAAAGGTGAGGCCTATAGTTTTGTCATTAATGAAAAAAGTTCTAATAAAATCAAAACTTATGTTAAAGGTCATGTCAAAATTGGTTCTGAAGTTAGAAGAATTAAGAGTATGGACCTTGTTGAAAGACTACATAACTCAGAGTTGGTTAATCCACTTGTAAACTTAAATCTTAATGTAAGGCTTAGAATTGATGAACCTTCGTCACTTGTCATATCTGATGGGATTAGAAGTATAGAGGTGAAGGGTGAGCTGGTACAGGCTGCTAGAAGTCAAGGACTTACAGAAGAGAAAATCATTAAGCAGTTATCCAAGACAGATCAATATCCTTTAAAGATCAAGAATATATCAGTTGACCAAGAAGGTGAATGTTTTATGCCTGTGAGTCACTTGAATGCAATAAGACGACAGGCCTTGGAATTATGGTTTGAAGAATCTAACATCACCATAGTAAAACGACTGGAACCAATCAAAAAAGTGGTTAATCATAAGACACATAAGAAAAACATAACAGTTTTGTTAAAAAAACATCATCAATTTGAGACAATTAAAGGGTATGATGTACAAAGAGTTTATTTGGAATGGATGAATTTTGATCAAAATCAATTATTATCAGTTATTAGGGAGTGCAGTCAATCTAACAGAAGAGTTGAGGTTTATCTTGCTGTTCCAAAGATAATTCGTCAAGAAAAGCAAGAGATAATTAAGGACTTGTTTTCTCAGATACCAGATACTATCGATGGTTTTTTAATCAGATCATTAGAAGGTTATGAATTAGTTAAAGGTCTAAGGAAAGCTATTGCTTGGGATTATAGTATGAATTGTATGAACAATGAGACCTACAAACATTTACTACAAGAAGACGTTAACTCTATCATGCCTTCACTTGAGTTAAACAAAGGTGAACTAAGAGGCATTGAACACCGTCATACAGAAATTCTGGCATATGGTTATCCTAGAACTATGACATCTGCCCAGTGTATACGCAAAAATACTAGTGGATGTGTGATTGATCAAGGGCATATATTCTCACTTAAAGACAGAAAAGATATAGAGAGTCAAGTGGAGACCCATTGTAGCTTGTGTTATAACGCTATTTATAATGGTATGCCACTATACTTAATTGATCAGATTGACTATTTTCAATCTATTGGTATCGGCAACTTTAGAGTGGATTTTCTAAATGAACCTGTTCAAGTAATAACACAGATTATGGATACGCTCTTTACGGATAAAATCATCAAACCAGATCAAGTATTATCAGCATTTACCAGAGGACATTATAACAAAGGGGTAGAGTAATGTTATTATTGTTTATAAAAAGTGTGAGCATCATGGTAGCTCTTTTAAGCCTTGTATTTGGCGTGACACTTTACATGCAATACAGGCATATTCATAGAAAGAATCATGAGAAAGTTTATGTACTTTATAGAGTGCAAAGTATGATTATCATAATCATTCATTTGCTTTCTTTTATTGTCCTAATGAACGTTTTGAGTTTCTCAAAAGAGGTAATGTTATTGTTCGTAGGTGAATTAGCTCTCTTATTGATTAGTCATTTTCTCATAGATCATTTTTTTGAAAAATCCAGCCTTCCTTTATGGTCAATTGCTCAGTATTTATTGGTCATCAGCTTTATCATCATGGCAAGACTAGACATAGACCTTGGCTTAAAGCAATTTTATTTAGCAGCTGTCGCTTATATCATAGCTTTTGCTGTTGCCTGGGTATATCATAAAGTTAACTTTGTCCAATATTTAGGTATCCCGGCAATTATGATTGCTGTGGCATTACTAGTTCTGACTAACTCGACTATTAATGGTGCAACTAACTGGTTGATCATTGGCGGTTTCTCTTTCCAACCTTCTGAGGTAGTAAAGGTCTTATATGCCATATTTATAGCATCGACATTCGTTTTATTCAAGAAATACAACTTATATACCATTGCAGCTGTTGGTGTTATGACGATGAGTTTGGTGATGATTCAAGTTTTTCAGAAAGACCTTGGCTCAGCGCTTATTTATTATGTCTTATTTATCTTAATGTGTTATGTGTATACAACCAATCGATATTACATTATTGGTGGTGGACTAGCGACTCTACTTGGCGGCTATTTTGCATATCTACAGTTCAGCCATGTACGTGTCAGAATCGAAGCATGGCTCAATCCTTGGATAGACATTGACAATAAGGGTTATCAAATAGCCCAGTCTTTATTTGCAATTGCTAATGGTGGCCTGTCTGGAACAGGTTTAACCTTAGGATCCCCTGATAAAATACCTGTAGTAACAACCGATTTTATATATTCCGCTATTTTCGAGGAGTTGGGGATGGTAGTAGCTATTGTCATGATTATGTCAATCGTCTTCTTCTTTCTTTTTGGTATACAGATATTAGAACAATCCAGTTCGGATTTTGATTTTCTTTTGGGTAGCGCGTTAGTCATTGTATTGGCTTTTCAAAGTTTCCTAATTATAGGTGGTGTGACAAAGGCTGTGCCATTAACTGGTGTAACGCTTCCTTTTGTTAGTTATGGTGGCTCATCTTTATTAACAACATTTGTTATGTTAGGCCTGCTGCAGGGTATTCGACTTAGCCTTAAGAAACATAAGAAGCGACAAAAAAAGATGGCTGCTAAAAAATATCATGATGAGTTGGATGTTGAGCCAATGGCCTCAAAGGCAAAAAAATCAAAAGCTAGGCCTGGCAAAAAGGGGGTTCGTTCATGAGAATTCAAGAGAAGTTAGACATAAGAAATAAACCTCTAAAAAGAATCCGGGTTCTTTTTCTATTAATGTTTCTTGGATTAACCTTATATATACTATATTTCATTATAATAGATGCAGAGACGCTTAAAATTAATGATTATAATCCTAGGTTAGAAGAGATAGAATCTGCTGTTCTTAGGGGGCCTATACTTGACCGTAATGGTGTAACTATTGCCAAATCAATATTGACTAATGAGGGGCAGAAGAGAATCTACCCCTATAACAATCTTTTTGCACATTCAGTCGGTTATGTAGAGTTTGGTAAGATTGGACTTGAGTCTTATAGTAATCTTTCGCTTATTAGGGCCCATGATAATCTCTGGGACAAATTGGGCCATACTTTTGATTCAAACATTCCTAGGGGGCATTCGGTTGTTACGAGTTTTGATGTAGAACTCCAAAGTTTAGCATATGAGTTATTAGGTGATAATAAAGGTGCTATAGTTGCAATTGATCCATTAACAGGGGATGTTTTAGCCATGGTGTCAAAACCTGATTTCAACCCAAATACCATAGCTTCAGACTATGAAGAACTATCATCCCTTGAGGGGGATGCCAGCTTTCTTAATAGAGCAACACAAGGATTGTATCCACCAGGATCTACTTACAAAACAATTACAACTATTGCTTACTTAGAAGTGTTTAGGGAATCTGATTTCTTTAATTATTGTATGGGTGAGGATTTCTTTGGACAGAAAATCATACATTGTTACAATTCTAAAGCCCACGGTCGTTTGGATTTATCTGAAGCTTTTGCCCATTCTTGTAATACATCTTATGCTAAAGTGGGAGATGAAATTGATCCTGTGAGACTTGGCGAGATTAGTGAGCAATTTCTATTTAATCAAAACATACCATTTGAGTTACCTATAAATCAAAGTATGTTCCAGTTAACAAGTGATAGTATAGACGCAGAAGTGACTGAAACAGTCATCGGTCAAGGGAAGACTTTAATCACTCCTCTTAATAATGCATTAATTGCCTGTGCAATAGCCAATAAGGGCGAACTTATTCAGCCTAGAGTTGTCATAAATGAACTCAATCAAGAGGGTCAAGTGACGTTTGAATCAGAGGTAAAAGTATATCAAACTATTATGACGCCTAAAATGGCTGAGAAATTACAAGATTACATGACCTTAACTACTGAAATTGGTACGGCAAGAAGCATTGATACATCTGCTTATCAAGTGGCTTCTAAGACGGGTTCTGCAGAAAACTCAACAGGACCTGCCCATGCTTGGTATATAGGTTATGCACCTGTAGACCATCCTAGAATCGCTTTGGCAATCATTGTAGAGAATGTTGGTAGTAGTACTGTTAATGCAGTTCCTATAGCTGATGAGCTCTTCAATCATTATCTTAATAACGAAGATTGATTTTAAGTTATGGTGAAATGATAAGCATTGCTTGTAAATTATCTAGAATGATTGTATACTAGTTTCAAGATGACATTTATGAGACTGGCAATCATTAAGGGCCAGGATAAATGAATACACCCAAAACGAGGAGGCTACTATGATAGAGGCTGTAAGTTGTGGTGGGGTGGTAATTCATAAAGGCAAGATTTTATTGCTATACAAGAACTATAAACATAGGTATGAAGGCTGGGTTTTACCGAAAGGAACAGTTGAACCTGATGAAGAATATAAGCAAACAGCTCTTCGAGAAGTTGAAGAAGAAGCTGGTGTAACTGCACATATCATCAAATACATAGGTAAGAGCCAGTATTCCTTTATGGTTGCTCATGAACAGGTACAGAAAGATGTAAACTGGTACCTCATGAAGGCAAACAATTACTATAGTAAACCACAAAAAGAAGAATATTTTGTTGACTCAGGCTACTATAAGTATCACGAAGCCATCCATTTGCTGAAGTTCTCTAATGAACGACACATATTGGAAAAGGCCTACAGCGAGTTCATCGAACTAAGACGTTGTAATATGTGGGGCAACAAAAAGTATATGTAAATCTGGGCGATCGGTAGATCGCCTTATTTATTGGTAAAGTACAGAAAAAAATAAGACTAAAAGTAAATAGATTTATAACGCGGAAAACACGGAAATACGCTGAATAAAAAGCAAAAGAGTTATGGAAGGTGAAATGAATGGATAAGAATGATGTAATTATCAGATTAAGGTATGCTAAGGATATAAAGAATAACGATATTATTAAGATATTTGCACTTGAGGGTGAGAAGAAGACGAAAGAGCAAGTTATTGAGATGCTCAAAAAGTCAACTTATACCGATGATAATCCTGATGGACCAGCCCTTGAAGGAGAACGACTTGATAACATTACTTTTGAGAAGTTTTTAAATGGATACATAACTTTTAATAGGGGTCCTGCAAAAGTTAAGCCAGGCGCTAAACCTTTCCCTAAGTACCAGATTATGTCCGATAAAGACATTAACAATGTGATGATCAAGAAACTTAAGATTGCCCTGAATCTGACATCAGACGATATGATTGATGTCTTTAAAGCAGCAGGCCTGACAGTATCACCAAGTGAGATTACAGCACTTATGCGTAAAAAGGGTCACAAACATTATAGGGAATGTGGGGATAATTTTGCTAGGAACTTTTTGCTTGGGTTGACTAAATTGAACAGAGGGTAAAGAAATAACAGGATACAAAGGATAAAAGAGGATAAGGACGGATGGTTTTGTTCTTGGCTTTGATATTAGGTATCCTGTTTTTTTGTTGTTCAATTAGGATGCATTATAGTATAATTAAATAAAAATACTTAGGGGGTAAGTATGAATAATTATAAAGTAGGTAATATTACATTTAGTCATAATCAAGTTAAAGTTATTTGGAACGGTAAGACTGGTCGAATGTCGAAAGATCAAAATCATCAATTTAGAATGCATATTATTGATCAACACTTTATAAACCCAGATATTTCAAATGCTGATATTATGAGTCATATTCTAAATCTGGAAGTATCTATGACTATTAAATCATTAAATAATGGGTATAGAGTAAGTGAATTAATGTTATGGCTTCTGATAACTGACTTTGATGCTTATATTGAACAAGTCATAAAACTTCTTAAAATGCACCCTTATGTAGGACGACGGTTTGAAGATATTTCAGATGAGTTTGGGGAAGTTGAGGAATTAATTGATTTGACGAATCGGACCCCACTGTTAGATGAAGAAGATAGAATATATTTTATAGGTATGCTTAAACTTGTGATAACTCGAATTAACCGTGTATCTCAAGCAAAAAGAGACTTTGAAGACCTGTTGCATTACCAAGCATCATTCAAAGAGAAATTGATTGAGGAAGTTCGCTATTTTGGCGATAACCTAAATCCAAAAATCATTTTGATGTTTTGTGAACTCATCATGTTACTAGCGCTAGGGACGACTATTTTTAGAGCAAATTTTGTTTTTGGTATGGTGCCTTATATGTTGGGATTTTTGGTTATATTTATTCTTTTAAAAGGTGTAGATTTGGTTGCCTCTAGAAGATTGTAAAGTAATAGCAGGATAGGTGTAGATAAAAGAAGATGAATGCCGATGTGTAATTTAATTCTTTTGTTTGTGACTAGCCTGCTTTTTGTATCTATTAATATTAGGAAAATATGTCATTAGCAGGATATAAGATAAAGTTTATTCGCTTGACGAAGTGAGCCCATGAAGTAAGCCGCGCAGTAAAGTGGAGTCTATCTGTAATTATTCAAGTGAGATATAGAACGATGATAGACCGCGGAACAGAGTAAGGTTCTGCAGTTAAGAGTATGTGTTCTAAACCAGCGAAACATGGACGTGTAGCTGCCTGCCTTTGAAACAGGACGTTTCAAAAATAAAGGCTGTGAATACATAGCTTAACTGTAGGTTCTTACGAGAGGTATGGAACATATATATTTTTTTGAATAATATGAAAAACATACACACTAAAACAAGGAGCGCCTCACGTTCAAGTCTATCCACTACTCACATAAAAGACAAATACAAAGGCATATAAAAGGCAAAACTCACAATACGAGTTTCTGTTTTATACTATGCGAGTAGTGGGACTTCCTCCGTGAAAGGTCACCCTGGACCTTCCACTTTCAGGCCACGTTCAAGTCTTACCACTACTCACATAAAAAAAGAACCCATCCAATAGGATGAGTTCCATTTTATGCGAGTAGTGGGACTTGAACCCACACGAGTTTAACCTCGCAGGATTTTGAATCCTGTGCGTCTGCCAATTCCGCCATACTCGCCAACGCCTAACTATAATATCACAGAAAAAATCAAAATGCAATACAATTTTATGACGCTATATTCTATAATTTATGTTATAATTATAAAGGTCCTAAACAATCAACATAGTTACTATAAAATTTATCGAGAGGAGTGATTCAATGTCTAACGAGCAGGACTACAAGTTAATAAAAAAAGCCATTAAAGGCGACAGCCATGCTTTTGAAGAATTGATCATTCCTTATGAGAAGAAAGTATATAACATCGCCCTTGGCGTTTTCAAAAATGAGCAAGATGCTTATGACGCTGCCCAGGAAGTGTTGATTAAAGTTTATAAGAACCTAAGTAAGTTCAAATTTGAATCAGCATTTAGTACATGGCTACATCGTTTGGCGATGAACACATGTATTGATGAATACCGTAAACGGAAACGGCATATGAACCATACAACATCCATGGATCAGAGTATTAGTAATGAAGAAGGTTCTGGTCCTATAAAGCAATTTGAAGATAAAGCATTAACACCAGAACAACAAGTTTTACAGAACGAGGTTGTCTCTGAAGTTAGATCGGCCCTTGATATGATGAAGGTTGATCAGAAGGTAATTCTTGTCTATCGAGACATACAAGGTATGTCTTATGATGAGATAGCAGTTATCCTTGATTGTAGTCTAGGAACGGTCAAATCTAGGATCTCAAGAGCCAGAAAAGCATTAAAAGATATTATTGTAAAAAAGAGGGAACAAACCGACGGTTAATCCGTCTAAATTAGTGAAAGGAGGCCATGCATATGGATTGTATAAGATCTCAAGAATTAATGAGTCTAGCACTCGACAATGAGTTAGACCAGAATGAACAAGTATTATTTGATCAACACTTGAATCAGTGCCCTGATTGTCGCGAAGAATTTGCCCTATATCAGTCCATGATTCAGGATTTAAAGCAAACACCTGAAGCAGAGTTACCAGATGGCTTCCACGATAACTTGATGCAACGCATTAACGAAGATAAAGTTGTACCTTTTAGAAAAAGATTTAATTATAAACAATTAAACATAGCTGCTATGTTGGTCATGGTAGTTGTATTTGCTCTAGTTGGCGTAAATAATCTAAGTGATATGAATCAAGGTAAAATGGAAGAAACGATGGTCATGGAAGAAACGACAGAATCTATGGATATGGATATGGAAGCTGTTGTAGAAGAATCAAAAGAAAGTGCAGAACCTGCCATGATGATGGAAGAACCTGCTGCAGAGATGGCTACTGAGCCTATGGCTGACGATGATGTAGCTGAAGAAGAAGCGGGCATGGATGAAGGTGAAGTTGCAGTTGCAGAAGCAGAAATGACGACTACTGAAGAAGCGAATTCAGAATCAGATGATGGGAATACAGTAACTACGACAATGAGTGAATCTCAAAGTGAGGATGCTAAATCAGATGATGCAGAACCAAATGCTAAATTGTCTCGCAATGCAGATGATGAAAATTTGACAGCCAAATTATCGGAAAATGAACTTGAAAAAGAACCAGTGATTTCTCTGTACGCAGATGAGCCCGAAGAAGTCCCACCAAACACTATGAATTGGTTATGGTTTGTATTTGCTACAGTGGCTGTGGCTACTGGATTCATGAGTATTCTAATAATTAGAATGAAGAAATAAGGATAAAGGAAAAGAGCATGTAAAAGTGCTCTTTTTTGTTGCATTTATATGATTATACCCTAGGTTTTCAAGGCCATATTTGTTATAATACAATATAGTATGTAAACTTAACGATAAAAGACCTATAAGGTCCTAGAATAGAGGTAACCGATGAGTAAATTATTATTAGTTGATGGTAATAGTATCATGAATAGAGCCTTTTTTGGTATTCCACTTCTAACCAATGCTGATGGAGAGTATACCAACGCTATTTATGGTTTCATTAACATCATTACAAGAATTATTGATGAAGAAAAAGCAAGTCATGTGATTGTGTCCTTTGACTTAAAAGGTCCTACCTTTAGACATAAGATGTTTGAGTCATATAAAGGGACTAGAAAAGGTATGCCAGATGAATTAAGACCTCAGATGAAAATGGTGAAAGAGGTCCTAAAAGCAATGAATGTATCCATATGTGAGTTACAAGGTTATGAAGCTGACGATGTGCTTGGTACTTTATCCGTTATAGGTGAAAAAGCGGATTTTGATGTTGCCTTATTATCTGGTGACCGTGACATGCTTCAACTAGCTACCCAAAAAGTAAAAATTATCATTCCAAAGACAAAAGGTGGAACAACTACCTATGAGCAATATTTTGACAAAGATGTAGAGGAGCTATACCAAGCAACACCTATTGAATTTATTGATATAAAAGGTCTTATGGGTGATAGTTCTGATAATATTCCAGGTATACCTGGTGTTGGAGAAAAAACTGCCATTAAACTTATATCAAAATATAAGAGTATCGAAGCAGCCTATGAAGATCGAGAGACCTTTGCTAAAGGTCTTAAAGCAAAGATGACAGAGTTTTATGAACAGGCTTTAATGAGCCGAGAATTGGCAACAATTGTAACTGACGCCCCAGTTGATGTAAAACTCGACGATGCAGAGATTGTTGATATGTACACCAAAGAAGCTTTTGATTTCTTTGTAAGACTTAATCTGAATTCCCTTCTAGGTAAATTCGGTGCTTTGGAGAATGAAGTTGAAGAGGATGTTGCCATCGAGAAAGTTACACAAACTGCTACAGCAAGAATGCAGATGATGGGTGCTTCCCAGTGTTATTATCACTTATTTTATGATGATAGTTTAATTGGTATGACTTATAGTTTTGATGATGAAGTTTATTACTATATGGATAGCCGTTTAGTGAGTGAGGCTGACTTACTTGAGTTTGTTAATGATTTGATTGAAGATGACAGTATTCTTAAAATCACCCATGATTACAAACTTCAATTACATAGAGTGAAGGCGAAATTGTCTTTGGAAGTGATGTCTGTAGAGGACATTTCCCTTATGATGTACTTAATTAATCCTGTGATTGGCCATTATGAAATTGATAAAATAGCCAGTGATTATGCAGCAATGTCCTATATATCCGATGAAGCCTTTTTAGGTAAAGGTAAATCCAAGAAATCCTATGCTGATTTTGAAGATGAAGCCTTATTAGAAAGACAAATTACAGCTTTACGGGTAATTAAGAAAGCATACACAAAAGTAAAAGAGATTGTCAAAGATAAAAATCTAGATGGGCTGTATAATGAAATAGAATTGCCACTTCTTTATGTACTATATCGTATAGAGGAACGCGGTATACGAGTTGATGGAGACCAATTACAAGCTTACGGGACGCGTCTCAAAGACCGTATTGAAATTCTTGTTAAAGAGATTCATGAATTGGCAGGTGAAGCGTTCAACATTGCTTCTCCCAAACAACTTGGTGTTATATTATTTGAGAAACTTGAACTACCTTTTGCCAAGAAAACTAAGACCGGCTATTCAACATCAGCGGATATACTTGAGAAAGTAAAGCCATATCACCCAATTGTTGAACTGGTTTTATCCTTTAGGCAATTAAGTAAACTTAAGTCGACTTATGCAGATGGACTGTTTGATTATATACAAGAGGATGATCGAATTCGCTCAACCTTTAATCAACGTGTTACTTCAACTGGACGTATATCTAGTACAGAGCCTAATTTACAAAACATCCCAGTCAGGGTTGCAATAGGACGTGAGATTAGGAAAGTATTTATACCTGCTGAAGGCCATGTGTTTATTGACGCAGACTACTCTCAAATTGAACTTAGGTTATTGGCCCATCTTTCTGGAGATGACTCATTTATTAAGGCATTCCGTGAAGAGTTAGATATCCATAGAATGACAGCATCACAAGTCTTCCATGTACCTTTTGAAGATGTGACGGATAACGATCGACGAAACGCTAAAGCAGTTAACTTTGGTATTGTCTATGGTATTAGTGCCTTTGGTCTGAGTCAAGACCTGAATATTAGTGTGAAAGAAGCTGGAGACTATATTGAACAGTATTTTGATAAATACCCAAGCGTTAAAAGCTTCTTAGACGATGCAATAGAACAGGCAAAAGAGCATGGTTATGTGACAACAATGTACAACCGTATTAGACCAATACCAGAACTCCAATCAAGTAATTTTATGCAACGTTCGTTTGGTGAGCGTGTTGCCATGAATACACCAATCCAGGGTAGTGCTGCAGATGTGATTAAGATTGCCATGATTAATGTGGAGAAAAGACTTCAGAAGGAAGAATTGAAGTCACAACTTATTTTGCAAGTACATGATGAATTAATCATAGAGGCACCTGTGGATGAAGCGGATTATGTGAAACAGTTACTGATTGACGAGATGGAGCAAGCGGTTCAAATTAGCGTACCATTAACTGTAGACGCTCACATAGGAAGTAGTTGGTATGAAGCAAAATAGTAAATTTGTCATAGGCCTTATGGGTGGAAGTGGTTCAGGCAAAAGTTTTATCGCCAAATATATGGTCTCTAAGTTAAATGGGCTATTTATAGAAGCGGATAAGGTTGGCCATGAACTACTTAAAGACACAAACGTCATAAATGAATTAGTTGATTGCTTTGGTGAAGGCATTCTACATGAAGGTCTGATTGATCGTCGGACGCTGGGACAGAAAGTATTTGGCAGTCAAGAAGCTCTAGCTAAGCTAAATGCAATCATGCATCCAAAGATGTACAAACTTATAGAAAAGATGATTGTTTTATCTAAGGAGAAGTTTATCATCCTTGAAGCTGCTGTCATGATTGAGGCCAGATTTTATGAACTGGTTGATCAACTGTTGTGGGTGGACTGTGAGATAGGTGTTAGACAAGATCGCTTGGTCAAGTTTAGACAGATTGATCCAGATAGAGCCGAGAAAATGATTCATTCAACCAAGAGACCCTATGACCAGTATGCAACAGATAAGATTGACACAACAAATGGCTTTGATGCCATTCAACATATATTAGACTTGAAATTGTTGGCTTATGAGGAGGCTTATAATGAATCACTTATATAAAAAATTAGTATGGGTACTGATCTTACTTATTGTAATGGTCGGTTGTAGCAGTGAAACGCCCGCTACAGAAGAAGTAGTTGAAGAAGAGATAACTAAAGAAGAAGTCGTTGAGGAAATAGTAGAAGAAGTTGTAGAAGAGGCTGAGGAAATTATTGAAGAACCTGAGCCTAAAATTGTAACACCTGAATTTGGTGGGACACTTCGTATTGCAATGAGTCCTGCAGATACCCTTGATCCAATTGAGAACCGTGTTTCTAACGTTGCACAGGTACTTGGTATGGTTTTTGATCCTTTATTTACAATTGATAAACAATTGCTGCCGCAAGCAGTTTTGGTTGATAGTTACGAATTTGATATAACAGGGAAATCTTTAACCATCACACTTAAAGAAAACGTCTTATTCCATAATGGCGGCTTACTAACGACAGATGATGTTGCGTATACAATTGATAAAATAAAAGATTCCAAAAATTCTCCTTTTAGAGAGATTATTAGCCCTATAAAACGTTATTCAATCCTTGACCAAAGAGTTATGACCCTATATTTTGATGAAGGTCACGCTTTTATATTACAGGATTTAAACTTCCCAATTCTTTCTGCTGCTTATGAGAAAAGTGAAGACTATAATCATATGAAACCCATAGGTACGGGACCTTATGTCGTTACTGATTATCAACATATGCAACAGTTAGACTTAATATCTAATGCAACATGGCATGGTGGTAGTGTATATATTGAGAAGATTATTGCCATAGTTATGAATGAAACAGATAGTCTTGAAAATCTTTTTGATCAGAACATTATTGATATCATGACACCTTCTAAATTCAATTGGCTGAAATACTCGGACAAGGAAGACCAACGTATTGAATCATATATGAGTACCTATTATGATTTTTTAGGCTTTAACTTTGAGAATAAGTGGCTACAGGATGTTGATTTTAGGAAAGCTATTGCCCATAGTTTAGATAGGGAAAGTATGATATACAATTCATTTATTAATCATGGCGTTATAGTTGATGCGCCAATCATTCCAGGTTCATGGTTTGCTACTGAATCTGAAATCGTCTACAACTATGATGAGGATTATGCTAAAAACTTAATCAATCCTATTGTATATAAAGATGTTGATGGTGATGGCTTCTACGATCAACCTGATATCATTGATGATACCCTATTCGAAACCATTGAACTCATTATGTTGGTGAATGAGCAAGCACCACATCGTGTTGCTATCGCGCCACAAGTTGAAGCAAGTATCGAGAATCTTGGCTTCTCTGTAACAACAGAAGTAGTTGACCCTCAGACCTATTATGATAGAATCACAAATAAAAACTTTGATATAGTTTTGGGTGGATGGAAGTTATCTTCAAAGCCTGATTATACTTCTTTATTTGCCAGTGATGGCAGTCAGAATTATTTCGGGTATCAATCAGAAAGCATGGACCAATTGTTAATGACGATTAATAGTACTTACGATCAAAGTCTTATGACAGAGTTGATTGTAGGATTTGAAGAATTAATGATTTCAGAGATGCCTTATGTATCATTGTATTTCTTAGAAGGGGCAGTTATGTCACGTGGTAATGTTTATGGTGAGTTGAAGCCTTCTACTTATCAAATGTTAAATGAAATTGAACGTTTATACTTAGACCTTGAAGTTGAGTAGGACTCTAGGAGAAAGAGGACAGATATGGTGGCAAAAGAGAATAAGATGAATGACAATTACATATTTGGTCTAGATATTGGGACTAGATCCATCGTAGGTGTAGTTGGTTATAAGACTGAAGATCAATTTAAAGTTCTTGCCTATTCCATGAAAGAACATGATACGAGAGCCATGATTGATGGACAAATTCATGATGTAGGTAAAGTAACAGACACCATCATTGAGGTAAAAAAAGAACTGGAAGAAGAACTAGGTGTTACCCTTCATAAAGCTTGTATTGCTGCTGCAGGTCGTGTTCTTAAAACTGCTATGATTCATGTGGAACAAGAAACTGACCCTATGACCATAATAGATGAGCCACGAATTAACGCCCTTGAGCTTCTTGGAATGGAGAGGGCCCATCAAAAGGTGAACACCAACCTAGAAGAAAGTGAAATGGGCTATCATTGCGTAGGTTATACTGTTTCCAAGTATTATCTAAACGATTATGAAATTACATCTCTAAAAGACCATAAAGGCAAGAAGATGGGTGCTGATGTATTGGCTACTTTCTTACCACAGGAGGTTGTTGAGAGTCTCTATGTGGTTGTGCAAAACGCGGGTATGGAAGTCTATAGCTTAACCCTAGAGCCAATTGCTGCTATTAACGTTGCCATTCCAGAGCAATTCAGATTACTAAATATTGCATTAGTGGATGTAGGTGCAGGTACCTCTGACGTTGCGATTACCAAAGATGGAAGTATTATTGCCTATGGAATGATTCCTATGGCAGGTGATGAGTTGACAGAAGCCTTAGTACATAAATATTTGGTAGACTTTAACACGGCAGAGAAAATCAAACGAAAAGCTTCGACTAGAGCCAAAACAGTAAGTTTTAAGGATGTTATTGGTATAAAACATGTTATAGATACAGATGAGATTAATAATGTACTTGATGATGCGGTTTCTGTTATTGCCAACAGAATTGCTACAAGAATTATAGAATTAAACAATGGTCGCTCTACAAACGCTGTTTTTATTGTTGGTGGAGGTGGTCTTGTTAAGAGTTTTGCCAAACAATTAAGTACAGCTATAGAATTGAGTGAAGACCGTGTTGCTCTTCGGGGTAAAGAAGTTCTTAACATAGTTGACTTCTCAGATGTGAAAGTGAAAAAGGGTCCTGATCTAGTAACACCTATTGGGATCTGTTTAACAGGTCTTGAGAATAACCGTCATGATTTTATTCAAGTTTTCTTAAATGATGAACCTATTAAGATTTATGATAACAATCGTTTAACAGTTATGGATGTTGCTGCATATAAAGGTGTTGATCCAAAAAGATTATTAGCTAAAAGAGGTCATGATCTGAACTTTACAGTTAATGGTAATAAAAGAAGGTTGCCTGGAGAGCCTGGAACGCCAGCAATCATCAATGTGAACAACGAAGCTTCTAGTTTAAGTCAACATATCACTATGAATGATTATATTACAATTATTGAGGCCAAATCAGGTAAAGATGCTAGTCTTTCATCCTACAAGCTTATTCAGGAGTTAGATCTTAAAGTATACTTTGAGGAGCAAGTTTATAAAATCAACCCTGTAGTTAATTTAAATGGTCAGTTGTTACAAATGAATTATGATATTCATGAAAACGATGAGATCCAACTCAAGTTACCTACTTTAAAAAGCTTTTTAATAGAGAATGACTTAGATGATTATGCTTATGATTATTACATTAATGGTAATTTGGCAGATGATAATGCTAGTTTAGCAGACCTTGATCATATTACGAGAAGGACTAATGAAAAACAAACACAAATTGAATCAGGTAATAAGATTAATAAGACTATCTTTGTGACAGTGAATCAAGCACCTGTGAAGTTAGAAGGTAAGTCCGAATATATTTTTGTAGATATTTTTGATGTTTATGCCTTTGATTTGTCGAAACCAAGAGGTAAAGTTGTGTGTACAATTAATGGTGAAGATGCCTCATACATGGCTGAAATCAAAGACTCTGACAAACTTGAAGTTTACTGGAAATAAGGATTCTTCAAGCTCTTATTGATAATTCTTGGTTGCCATGCTAATATATAGGAAGCAAAATGAAGAGGTGACTTAATGAGAATTTGTAGTTTAGCCAGCGGAAGCAGCGGGAACTGTGTTTACATCGGCTCAGATGACACACATATCCTAATTGACGCAGGCATAAGTGGCAAGAAGGTCAAAGAAGGTCTAAATGAAATTGGTGTAGACCCGGCCATGATTCAAGCCATATTTGTAACACATGAACATTCAGATCATATTAAGGGTCTTGGTGTTCTAGCTCGTAAATATAAATGTCACATCTATTCTAAAGAGAAGACACTTAAGTCTGTACTCAATATGAAGGCTATGGGTGTCATTGATAACAATTTATTACATTATATTGAACCAGATGAAGATGTCATCATAAATGATATCAGGGTAGTGCCATTTGCATCATCTCATGATGCAGTTGACCCGCTATGTTACACTTTCTATCATGAAGATAAAAAGATTAGTGTAGCGACAGATCTAGGAAACTATAATGATTATATTCTTGACCACTTAAAAGGCTCACATGTCTTATACATTGAGGCAAACCATGATGTGAGAATGTTAGAGGTTGGACCATATCCCTATTTCTTAAAACAAAGGATTTTAAGTGATGTTGGCCATTTATCTAACGACCTTTCAGCCGATTTAATATGTGAGCTATACCATGATGATATGAGTCATATTATTTTGGCCCATTTAAGTCATGAAAACAATATGCCAGATGTGGCTTTTGCATCGGTAAAACATGAAATTGATGCTAGATTAGCTTTAAACGATGAGGATGTAACTTTAATCGTAGCAAAACGAAGCAGTAATTCTGATCTAGTCATAATATAAATAACACGAACTAGCTATTGCTACTGATAGCTAGTTATTTCTTAACTTGACAATTTAGCACATTAACATGAGGATAGATTAATCTATTAGTGAGTTACTTAGGAGGAATTATGAAAAAAGGCATTATAACAGTTGTAGGAAAAGACACGGTAGGCATCATGGCGAAAACATGTACTTACTTAGCAGATCATAACATTAATATCTTGGACATATCTCAAAGTGTTGTAGAAGATTACTTTAATATGATGATGATTGTAGACCTAACAGAGAACTTAGAAAACATTGGTGACCATGTAGACGCATTAGCTAAAATTGGTGAAAGCATCGGTGTTATTATCAAATTGCAACTTGAAGATATTTTTAATGAAATGCATAGAATATAGGTGACTAAATGATTAATTTATTTGAAGTATATGAAACAAATGACATGATTAATTCAGATAACCTGGATGTTAGAACCATTACAATGGGTATCAACCTAATGGACTGTGCTCATAGCGATATCAAACAGTTTAATGAGAATATCTATACTAAGATTACGAAATATGCGAAAGACTTAGTTAAAACTGGTGAGGATATTTCAAAAGAGTTTGGGGTTCCTATTGTGAACAAACGTATCTCTGTAACACCTATAGCCTTAGCGGCTAGTGCTTGTGAGACAAAAGATTATGTCAGCATAGCTAAGACTTTAGATAGAGCAGCCAAAGAAGTTGGCGTTAACTTTATTGGTGGTTTTTCTGCCCTTGTAAATAAAGGTATGACCCCTAGTGATGAAAAACTAATCCGTTCAATACCTGAAGCTTTATCTGTAACAGATCACGTATGTAGTTCTGTTAACGTAGGAAGTACAAAAACCGGTATTAATATGGATGCTGTTAAATTAATTGGAGAAATCATCCTTGAAACAGCTGAAGCCACTAAAGACCGTGATTCTATTGGTTGTGCCAAGTTTGTTGTGTTTACTAATGCACCAGATGACAACCCATTTATGGCAGGTGCCTTTCATGGTGTGACTGAAGATGATGTTGTTATTAATGTTGGAGTTAGTGGACCAGGTGTTGTACTTAAATCAGTTGAGAAGTGTCGTGGTGAGAACTTTGAAGTCTTATGTGAGACGATTAAGAAAACAGCTTTCAAAATCACAAGAGTTGGACAGCTTGTTGCTAAAGAGGCGTCAAAACGATTAAATGTACCATTTGGTATTATTGACTTATCCTTAGCGCCAACACCAGCCATTGGTGATTCTATTGCAGATATACTATGTGAAATGGGTCTTGAGTATGCGGGAGCCCCAGGTACGACGGCAGCATTAGCACTTCTTAATGATCAAGTGAAAAAAGGTGGAGCTATGGCTTCTTCCTATGTTGGTGGCTTAAGTGGAGCATTTATTCCTGTAAGTGAAGATCAAGGTATGATTAAGGCTGCTGAGATAGGCGCTCTTACGATAGAGAAGTTAGAAGCTATGACTTGTGTGTGTTCAGTAGGACTTGATATGGTCGCAGTGCCTGGTTCTACAAAGGCTACAACTTTATCTGGTATTATAGCTGATGAGATGGCTATTGGTATGATTAATCAGAAAACGACAGCTGTTAGAATAATTCCTGTTATTGGTAAAGAAGTAGGAGAGACGGTTGAATTTGGAGGTTTACTAGGTTATGCGCCTATTATGCCTGTGAATCCTTACGACTGTTCAAAGTTTATTAATAGGGGTGGAAGAATCCCAGCTCCAATTCATAGTTTTAAGAACTAAAGATCATAAATATATAGCAGGATACAAGGGATAAAAGATGATAAAAGCGGATATATCTGTTAATCATTTATCAGCCTTGTGTCCTGTTTTTATCTGTATTTATCCGTATTTATCCGTGTATCCTGCTTATTCTCTTATCTTTTCTAGTAACATTAAAATAATTTTATAGTGACTTTCTCACAAAGTATGGTAAAATGATTATAGTGTATTTTTAACAAACTAAGTGTAAAGGAAGTGACAAAATGGCACGACAATTAGAGAATTTAGAACCTAGTAAAGTGTTTTACTATTTTGAAGAAATTAACAACATCCCACGACGTTCTGGCAATGAAAAAGAACTAAGTGATTATATGGTGGCTTTTGCAAAAGAACGTGATTTAGAGGTCATTCAAGACGCCTACATGAACGTTATTATTAAGAAACCTGGAACAGCTGGTTATGAAAATGCTGAGGCTGTTGTACTTCAGGGTCATCTTGATATGGTCTGTGAGCAGAACGCTGGTACAGGACATGATTTTGAAAAAGACCCAATAGATATGATGGTTGATGGAGAATGGTTAACAGCTAATGGAACTACTTTAGGCGCTGATAATGGTATTGCTTTAGCCTATTCATTGGCTGTGCTTGACTCAGATACTATTGAACATCCACCTCTTGAAGTTGTTTTTACAACAGATGAAGAAGTAGGTCTTACTGGAGCTCTTCAGATGGATAAAAGTGTTCTTAAAGCCAAGTATTTCATCAACATTGATTCAGAAGAAGAAGGCGAGCTAACAGTTGGTTGTGCTGGCGGTCTTAAGGCAGGCTTGTATTTACCAATTCAATATACAAGCAATCAATTTGATGAGCCTGTAGTTAAGCAGATTGAGATTAAGAACTTAAAGGGTGGTCACTCTGGTGTTGATATCAATAGTAATAGAGCCAATGCTTCTAGAGTTATGGGACGTATTTTAAGTCATCTTAGAGATGAGTTTTCATTAAGACTAATTAATATAGCTGGTGGTACCAAAGACAATGTTATACCTAGAGAAGCTTCAGCAACCATAGTCATTGAAGATGAACACATCAATTTATTTAATGATATGTTTGCAGAAGTTGTTGCAAATGTTAAACATGAACTTAAAACAGGTGATCCTGATGTAACTATTACAGAAAAGACCTTAAGTTATGAAGAAGATATGAAAGTTTTCTCTAAGCTGAGTTCGGATAATGTTATATTCACCTTGATTAATGCACCTAACGGTATTCAGACAATGAGCGCTGACTTAGAAGGTATGGTTGAAAGTTCTTTGAATGTTGGTAAATGTCAGATTGAGAACGATGAAGTTGTTTTCCTATTTGCTGTTAGGTCTAACGTTAAGTCTCTTAAGTATCATATTACCAATCAACTTGAATGGTTTGCTAAGCAGATTGGCGCTAAGTTTATCCAAACAGCAGATTACCCTGAGTGGGAGTTTAAGCCGGATTCTAATTTACTTAGACAAGCTGCTGGAATATTTGAAGATATGTATGGTAAGAAGCCACTTGTTAAGGCAATCCACGCTGGACTTGAGCCAGGTGCCTTCCTTGAGAAATTGCCTCACTTAGATGCAATCTCAATTGGACCAGACATGGAAGAAGTGCATTCACCAAATGAGCGCCTCCATATAGCCTCAACGGCACGTACTTGGGACTTCTTACAAGAGATTCTTAAGTCACTAAAATAGTAGATAGAGAAGGGAGTTGCGATTGCAGCTCCCTATTTTAATGCAAAAGATTAAGTGAATTAGCAGGATACAAGGGATAAAAGAGGATAAGTACAGATGGCAAGGACGATAGACGCTGGATTCCCGAATGACGGGAATGACAAACATAAGATTAGTACATAAGAATTTCTTACATAACCCATCAAATCTTTTATCCGTGTAATCAAAGCCTTTATCCGTGTTCATATTTTCTTATAAAAAAAAGGATGCATGGCAATTAACCATGTATCCTTTTGAACATTACTATTACTTAATCTTTATCATATGATGTACTTTCTTACCTTTACGAACCATTAACTCACCATCAGTGAAGTCTGCTAGGGTCACAACACGGTTAAAGTCTTTCTCTTGAACATCATTCAAGCGAACACCACCTTGTTGTACATTACGGCGACCTTCTGACTTGGTTGGTACAAGCTTTGCAGCAAGTAACATATCTAAGATGTTCATACCACCTTCAAAATCAGCTGCATCCATCTCAGTCTGTGGCACATTATCAAGCTTAACACCGCCGCCAAATAAAGCTTTTGTCGCTTCCATAGCCTTTTTGGCCTCGTCTTCGCCGTGAATAATTGTCGTAATTTCATAAGCTAACACTTCTTTTGCCTTGTTAATCTCAGCACCTTCAAGAGCACCAAGTCTGTTGACTTCTTCCATTGGAATGAAAGTAAGTAGGCCAAGACATTCTTTAACTTTTACATCTTCTATGTTTCTCCAGTATTGGTAGAACTCGTAAGGAGTTGTCTTAGCTGGATCTAACCATACAGCGCCTTTTTCAGTTTTACCCATTTTCTTACCTTCAGAAGTAGTTAGTAAGTTGAAAGTAACACCAAATGCAGGTTTTTGTTCTTTACGACGAATGAGTTCAACACCTCCAAGGATGTTAGACCATTGATCGTTACCACCCATCTGAAGTGAACAATTGAATTGACGGTTCAATTCAAGAAAGTCATATGATTGTAACAACATATAGTTAAACTCTAAGAAGGAAAGGCCTTTTTCAAGTCTGGATTTGTAACACTCAGCTGTTAACATTCTATTAACGGAGAAGTGAACACCAATTTCTCTTAGGAAATCAACATAATTTAGGTCTAATAACCAGTCAGCGTTGTTAATCATAATGGCTTTATCATCACTAAAATCAATAAGGCTAGATAATTGTTTCTTAAACATATCAGCATTGGCATCAATTTGCTCTGATGTTAACATCTTTCGCATGTCAGTTTTACCAGTTGGATCTCCAACTCTTGTTGTACCACCACCTATTAAGGCGATAGGGCGGTGACCTGAGCGTTGCATATGGGCCATAGCCATAATCGTTAAGAAATGTCCTGCAGTTAAACTATCTGCAGTAGGGTCAAAACCTATATAAAAGGTTACTTTTTCATTTTCGAGTAATGTCTTAATTTCATTTTCATGGGTTGCCTGAGCTATAAACCCACGTTCTTCTAATATATCGTATGCACTTTTCATTCTAAAAAGCCTCCTTATTCAACGTGCCTGCCCACAACACTGCGTCAAAGGGGCAAAGCGCTCTGTCTATAGTTATAACATAAATCAGCTCTTCCATCAAGGGAAATCCATTTGACTAACTTGAAAGATTCATGTAATATTAGCTGTTGAGATATGATAAGAACACACAGATCTAAAGGAGATCCAATGAAAGAATTAATGTTAAACGACAGCCAACTTTTAAGTGTTGAAAAACCAGCACGTTATATTGGCCAAGAAGTCAACGCTATATATAAAGAAAGAGATCAGGTAGATATCCGTTTTGGTTTATGTTTTCCTGATGTTTATGAGATTGGAATGAGCCATGTTGGCCTTTCTATTCTATATGATTTTCTAAATGCAAGAGAGGATATTTGGTGTGAAAGAATCTTTTCACCATGGATTGATATGGACGCTGTTTTAGAAGACGCTGATATCCCACTTTTTGCACTTGAGAGTCAAGAACCAATAAAAGAGTTAGACTTTATTGGTTTTACAATTCAGTATGAGATGGCCTATACCAATATACTAAGAGTCCTTGATCTAGGGAAAATTCCTCTAAAGACAAAAGACCGTTCAGAAGATGATCCAATCATTTGTGCTGGTGGTCCATGTGTTTATAACCCTGAACCAATAAGTGATTTTATTGATTTCTTTTATATTGGAGAAGGTGAAGTTGCACTATATGAGATTATGGATGCATATAAAGAACATAAAGCAGCAGGTGGTACACGACAAGCTTTTCTTGAGCAAATAGCATCCATTCAAGGTGTGTATGTGCCTAGCTTCTATGATGTCTCTTACAATGAGGATGGAACAATCAAAGCATTTACTGCTAATAACGACCATGCACCGTCTTCTGTTATGAAGCAAATTGTCATGGAAATGAGTGAGTCAAGATACCCACTTAAGCCAATAGTTCCTTATATCCAAACAGTTCATGACCGAGTTGTTCTTGAACTGTTTAGAGGGTGTGCAAGAGGTTGCCGTTTCTGTCAAGCGGGAATGATTTACCGTCCTGTAAGAGAAAAGGAAGTAGATACCCTAAAGAAGCAAGCAGTTGAGATTGTTAAAAATACTGGACATGATGAGATTTCATTAATTTCATTGTCATCTAGTGATTATAGTGAGTTATATGAGTTGGCTTCACATCTTATAGAAGCACCAGAACTTGAACATGTAAACCTATCATTACCATCTCTTAGAATTGATGATTTCTCAATTGATCTAATGAGTAAAGTTCAAGATGTTCGTAAAAGTAGTCTTACTTTTGCACCTGAAGCTGGATCACAAAGAATGCGTGACGTTATAAACAAAAATATTAGTGAAGCAGATATCCTTGAAGGTTCATCCGAAGCTTTTAAAGGTGGATGGAACAGGGTGAAGCTTTACTTTATGTTAGGTTTACCAACTGAGACTGAAGAAGATGTAATAGCTATTGCGAATCTTGGTAAAGACATTGTGGAGAAGTGGTATGAAATGCCTAAAGAACTTAGAAGACAACGTTTGCAAGTTGTTCTTTCTACTTCATTCTTTATACCTAAACCTTTTACACCTTTCCAGTGGGTTGGACAGAGCACATCAGATGAGTTTTTAGAGAAATCTAGACTGATTAACCAGCATGTGAATAAGAAGAACATTAAGTATAACAGTCATGATGCAAATACGAGTCGAATTGAAGGTGTATTAGCTAGAGGAGACCGTAAACTGAATGATGTTATTTTAGCTGCCTATAAAAACGGTGCCAGATATGATGCGTGGAGTGAACATTTTAAAGTTCAGAACTGGGATGCAGCTTTTGAGTCTAATAACATAGATTCAGCATTTTATAATGAACGTGTTAGAGAACGAGATGAAGTTTTACCATGGGACTTTATTGATATTGGTGTAAAAAAAGACTTCTTATACGATGAATATGAAAAAGCAATAAAAGGAGAAACCACTATCAACTGTATGGAAGGTTGTACAAACTGTGGTGCTATGTGCTTTGAAGGAGGTATCTGTTATGTTCCTAAGGCTTAAATTCGAAAAAACAGGACCAATAAGATTTATAGGTCACCTGGATCTAATGCGAACTTTTCAAAAATTATTCATGCGATCCGGCCTACCAATTGCCTATTCTGAAGGATTTAACCCACACCAGATATTTTCTTTTGCAACGGCATTGGCAGTGGGTGTTTCTAGTGAAGCAGAATATATGGATGTGCGTTTCAAAGAACCAGTCAGCTTACAGCTTGTTATTGATCGAATGAATCAATGTGCACCTACTGGTATCAGGATTATAGAAGGTGTTGTTCTTCAGGCAAAAGAACCTAAAGCTATGGCAGCACTGGCTGCTGCCAAATATAGAATTGCTCAGAATAGTGGAATGATCACACAGGCTATGATTGATGATTTGCTATCATCAGAAGAAGTTGTGATACAAAAGAAAACAAAAAAAGGAAAAATAAAGGACCTAGATCTAAGACCAGGTATCTACAATCTTGTTCTTAAAGATGGCAGTATTTTGATGACGATAGCTACTGGTAGTTCTTTTAATATTAAGCCAGAGCAAGTATTAACTTATATGTTGGAAAAAGATGGACAAACATACACCGTTGGTAGTTTTAAATTCCATAGAGAAGAATTATACCTAGATAACCAAGGACTTAAACCATTACTTGAAACGAAACAGGGGTAATTATGAAACTGATTGTGACAGACAAGGTTGTAGACAAACAATTATATAGTTTTTTACTAGATGAAAAAGACAAAATTGTAGAACTGCATGTTGACGACTATGGTAATCAGTTAGATGTCGGTGGTGTATATGTAGGTCGCGTTGAACAAGTTAAGAAGAATATTAACAGTGCTTTTGTCCGTATATCTGAAGACGAGAAGGTCTTTGTCTCACTGAATAAAATTGGACAGCCTATGTATGTAAAAAAACAAGGTAAAGGTTCATCTATTGTTCAAGGTGATGAACTACTTGTTCAGATTGAAAAAGCTGCCCATAAGACCAAACAGGCAAAAGCTACTATTGATCTTACATTACCTGGTAAGTACTGTATTTTAACGACGGATAAAGCGGGTGTTTTTGTCTCAAGTAAAATCAAGGACGATGGCTTAAGACTAAAGTTAAAACATGGACTTAAAACAGAACTTTCAGATGGTATTGGGTGTATTGTTAGGACAAATAGTACTGAAGTTGATTTGGAAGAAGTTGTAGAGGAGTTTGCTAGCCTGAAAACAACCTATGCTAACTTAATAGATAAAATTGCCTTCAAAGCCTTATATCAGTGTGTCTATAAACCTGAAAGTAATTACCTTGCATTATACCGTGATTTACCTAGTGAAGAGAACTTGGTTGTTGAAACGGACAATTTAAAGGTATATAAGAACTTTGAAGGCTTTATAATGAAACAAACATCTGTTGTAAATGAAACTTTGGTCTTGTCCGAAGAAAATCTAAATCATAAATATGCACTAACAGAACAACTAACAAAATTGCGTCAAAAAAAGGTTTGGTTGAAGTCAGGAGCATCACTTATCATTGAACCTACTGAAGCTATGACGGTTATTGATGTTAACACAGAGAAGTCATTAAGCAAAAAAACTTCTGATGAAACGATTCTAAATACAAATCTTGAGGCAGCTTTTGAAGCCATGAAACAAATTAGAGCCCGTAATATATCCGGCATTATTGTGATTGATTTTATTGATATGAATCAAAAAAAAGATGAGCGTAAGTTGATAAAAACTTTAGAAGGTATAGCCATGAAAGATAGGTTGAAAGTCACTATACATGGGTTGACTAAACTAGGACTGGCAGAAATTACCAGGAAAAAAGTAGAAAAAAGTGTATATGAGTTAAAAATCTAAATTTTTGCGTGAATTATTTGTATTAATTTGATATATTTGGTATTATTATAGAAGCTTAATCTTGAGGGGGATTTTATGAGTTTCTATGAAGTTGCAAAAAAAATCATAATAGGCGACTGGTCAATTGCTTATATAGCAACAAAGGAAGATGTTTATGACCAATCCATCAAAGTATTAAAGGAACACAAAATAAAACACCGTGTGCAAATAAAAAAAGGCCATCCAGATGAGCCTCTCAATGCAAAGAATGCTTATTATATTAAAGTGCTTAGAAAAGATTATAAAAAGGCCAATGCATTATTGATTCAATATTTATAAGACTGACGTTTGTCAGTCTTTTTCTATTTCACAAATAATGAATATAACAGATTCTTTAAGCAAGTATTACAAGCCTATAACAATTTGGACATTGACGTAAATGGTATAATTAAAGTAGGAATGGTAAGATAGACGCTGCATACAAGATGCATACACGAACTATATTTATATTAGAATCGTGTTGGAAGGAGGCATTATGAAGCTGTTTGATAAAAAAGCACCAACTTGGGATGATAACCCAGTCAGGACAAAGTATTCAATGGCAATAGCCAATTATATAAAAGAACATACAGATGAGGGAACACATCAATTTGCCTTAGAAGTTGGGGCAGGTACTGGTACTATTAGTTTTATGCTTGCTAATACTTTTAATATTATTGACATGTTGGATGGGTCAATAGGAATGATTCAACAGATGGAAGAAAAGTTGGTGAATCATCATCACAAGAATTTAAGACCTATACATATGGATTATGAGGATTACATAGCTAAAGAACATTACGACGTTCTTTATTCATCCATGTTTCTTCATCATACCAAACATATAGATCATACACTTAGAAAGTTGTCTGAATTAGTTAAGGTGGGTGGAAAGGTCTTCTTGTGTGATCTTTACACAGAAGATGGAAGATTTCATAGTGATTCTGCTGAAGGTGTCTACCATCATGGATTTGATCCTGATCATGTTGCTAATATTCTTAAGACAAAAGGGTTCACGATTAATAATATCGAAACAATATTTAATTTTGATAAAAATGACCGCCTTTACCCAATGTTTCTTGTAGAGGCTACAAAAATTGAAAGTGAATAGTTCTTATATTACGCATAAAAGACATGGTCAAGGACCATGTCTTTTTCTTTATAATTGGGTGAGATCTTCAGTGGCTAAGAATTTATCAAAGATTCTTGAATCGAAGAAGCTGTTATTAAAATATTCTACGTTGGTAACCCCATCTACATAACCTTTTAGTAGGTCTTCAAAGAAGGTTTGTTGGTCAACTTTGATATCATAACCAACTTGTAAGTCGAATTCACATAGTACTTCATCAAATAGTTCTCTTGTTAGTTCTCCCTTGTGAAGTACAAAGGTAATACAATAATCAGTTATAGTCTTTTTCTTACCAGCTAAGAAGCCAAAGAGCTGTTTTTCATTACGAACTTCCATTGGACGAACTTGATATTTAATACCTGTATGGCTAAGTTTTGTCTCAGTCTGCTTGGTGTAGGTAAGGGGATCTGGCTTATTAACTGAACCTAAATGGGTTTCTATTGCAAAGTATAGGTCATACATAAGGTTCATTTTCTTGAAGACCTCATAGCGATAATCTGACTTGGCCTTTTCTTTGGCATATTCTATATGATACTTATTTAAACTTTTGTCGAATTTGGTTCTTACTTTTCCCATACTGCCTCCTAATATTTACAATAGCATCATTATATCAGAGCCGCCTTAAAAAGGCTATAGTTAGTCGTTTGAGTAGATTTCAAATATAGGTAAAAATAAGCTAGATTTTTCTTGACTTCTAATGGACCCTGTGATAATCTATATGATGGTATGCCGCACGGATAGGTTGTATGAATTTACTATAAGTCTTAGGACACCGAACCCGGCGAGTCTTAAAAAATTGAGGAGGTGCCAGAATGTACGCTATTATTAAAACAGGTGGTAAGCAATACAAAGTAGCTGAAGGTGATGTGATCAGAGTTGAAAAACTTGGAGCAGCTGAAGGTGAAGCAGTCGTATTTGACCAAGTATTGTTAGTATCAAACGATGGTGAGATGACTGTTGGAAATCCAACTGTAGCATCAGCTAAAGTTGAAGCAACTGTAACAGCGAACGGTAAAGGTAAGAAGATTCGTGTGTTTAAGTTTAAGCCAAAGAACAATGGTTATAAACGAACACAAGGACACAGACAACCATTTACAGCTGTTAAAATCGACAAAATCACTTTATAATCATGATAGAAATTTTACTTTATAAACGTGATGGACTAAATGTCGGTTACAGAGCTAGTGGTCATGCAAGGTTTGCAGAACATGGTTATGATGTTGTCTGTGCAGCTATTTCTGTTTTAACAATTAATACAGAAAATAGCATAGAACTATTAACCGATGATCAATACTCAGCAGAGATGGACGAAGATGGCTTTGTTCAACTTATGATGACTGGCAACGTTTCCCATGACTCTCAAGTCCTTTTATCGGCATTTGAGATTGGTGTAAACGCTATAAGTGAAGAATATGGAAAAGATTATATACAATTACGAATCGAGGAGGTGTAAACCATGTTAAGAATGAACCTTCAATTATTTGCCCACAAAAAGGGTGTTGGTTCTACTAAAAACGGTAGAGATTCAGAATCCAAGAGACTTGGTGCAAAAAGAGCAGATGGACAATTCGTATTAGCTGGTAATATTTTATTCAGACAACGCGGAACTAAAATCCATCCTGGTAACAATGTTGGTCGTGGCGGAGATGATACATTATTCGCATTAATCGATGGCGTTGTTAAGTTTGAAAGAAAAGGCAGAGATAAGAAACAAGTATCTGTTTATCCTAAAGCTCAATAAGTTAGTACACAAAGGTTTCAGCGGTTAATACTGTTGAAACCTCTTTGTTTTTTTATAAGAAACTTTCTTTAAATATTAGAGACAATCGATTATAATAAGTGAGTACACTTTATAATTTATACACGAGAAATTAGGTGACAAAATGATTTTTGTAGATCAAGTAAGATTATCTGTCAAATCCGGTAAAGGTGGAGATGGATGTGTTAGTTTTAGAAGAGAAAAATATATACCAAATGGTGGCCCTGATGGTGGTGACGGTGGTAAAGGTGGCGACGTCATATTTGAAGTTGATACCCATGCCAATACCTTATATGACTTTAGACATAGAAGGCAGTTTAAAGCCCAACATGGCCAACAAGGAATGGGTAGTCAATGCTCTGGAAAAGACGGTGAAAACTTAATCCTTAAAGT
>PPCM01000094.1_pt1 | contig 146872 bp, 98 predicted proteins | sample 1555541 | NCBI WGS metagenome assembly PPCM01 (sample SAMN05284479, study PRJNA326546) | Marine sediment metagenome, whole genome shotgun sequencing project. | isolation source: marine sediment | place: Germany: Wadden Sea | collected 2012-09-05
ATACTTGTGGGGGGAGGAAGTGAATTTATTCATTTGCCGGCTTTTTTCATGAGCGTCGGGGTGCCCGTCGGGCTATGCTGGGCATCGGCCGGCGAAAGGGATATGCGCCGGGCCCTTTGTGCCCTGCGCGGGCTCTTTCTTGAGCCGCGAAAAACCGATTTCGGGAATCGTAATGCGCGGGTTCTCCGTCAGATGATATCCTATGCTTATGCGGCGGGGGGGGCCGGTGCACTGACGGGAGTGGTCCGTGTTCTTACAAACCTTTCCGCTCCGGAGGAGGTCGGGCCCGCGCTGGCGTTTACCCTTCTTACCCTGTTGTATTCCCTCATCCTGGCGGAGTTTGTTCTTCGCCCGGGAGCAAGACGAATCGAAACAGGGTTGGACAACAGTGTACCCGGTCTTCGGGACTGAAACCGGGAAATCGAAACCCGCCTTGTCCCCCTGACTTTCGGTTTCACTCAATCGGCATGACATTTCTCATAATTCAATCCATGCCGTTTCCGTACTCCGGCAGGCAAATACTTCGGAAAAACAAAGCCGGGAAATCGAAATCCGCCTTGTCCCCCTGACTTTCGGTTTCAACCAATCGGCATGACATTTCTCATAAATCACTCCATGCCGTTTCCATGCTCCGGCAGGCAAATACTTCGAAAAAGCGAAGCCGGGAAATCGAACCTCGCCTTGTTCCCCTGACTTTCGGTTTCAACCAATCGGCATGACATTTCTCATAATTCAATCCATGCCGTTTCCATATTCCGGCAGGTAAAGAACGAATCCGGGAAATTGCGGAAAGCCGGCGGACGGAGCCCAATACAAAGCCAAGGCCGATGGGCGAGACCGCGTGGCGGCGGCAAGCCCCGATCCATGAATGAAACCGCTTTTGCCGGGCATCCCGTCCGGGTTTCCCGTTGATAATAGACCTTGAATTTTCCCACGCCTCCATGCAATTATTAATAATTGCAAGGCTTGGAATTATAAAATGAAAAGGTCGGGATGCGGAAATATACCTCCACCATACTGTTTCTTTTGACATTGAGCCTTTGGGGAACCTTCTCCCCCGTCACCGTTCCCGTCCCCGCAGATACCCTTGCCGATTCCCTCTCCGAAGAATCCCCCGAGACCGTCACCATTCAACTCAAGTGGTTCCACCAGTTTCAATTCGCCGGATATTATGCGGCAAAGGAAAAGGGGTTTTACCGGGACGCCGGGCTCGACGTGGTGATCAAGGCCGGGGGCCCCGGGGTCAAGGTGGACCGGGAGGTGGTGGAGGGAAGGGCCGAGTTCGGGGTGCTTGCCTCGGAAACCATCGAGAAAAGGGCGTCGGGGGAACCCCTGATCCTCCTTGCCGTTATCATGCAGCACTCCATCCGTGGGATCATCGTGAGGGCGGATTCCGGGATCAACTCCCCGGGGGATCTGTCCGGGCATTTGATGATGCTCAATCGCAACGAGGACACGGAGTTCATGGCCATGTTCAGCTCCGAGGGCGTTCCCCTTGAAAAGCTTTCGATCATTCAAAAGGATAAAACGGCGAACCGGAAACTCCTGGACAAAAAGATCGCGGCCCTGAACGGCAGCATCGGCAATCAGCCGTTTTTCTTCGAGGAGAGGGGCGTTCCGGTCAGGGTGATCCGCCCCATCAACTACGGCGTGGACTTTTACGGCGACAGCCTGTTTACATCCGAAGCCGTGCTTTCGGCCCATCCGGAGCGGGTGGAGGCGTTTCGAAGGGCCAGTCTGGCGGGCTGGGAGTATGCCATGGAGAACCGCCCGGAGATGATCGATCTGATCATCGAAAAATACAACCGGAAAAAAACCGAGTCCCAGCTCGATTTCGAGGCGGACGCCATGGAAAAGCTGATTATGCCGAGGCTTGTCGACATCGGTCATGTCAATCCCCACCGGGTGGTACGTATCGCGGATACCTACGCTGCCCACGGAATTGTTCCCCGGGATTATACCCTCGGGAATTTTATCTACGATCCTTCCCCTGAATATTCGAAGGAGTGGATTCGCCGAATGGCCGTGGGGGCCGTTCTAGTCTTCACCCTTGCATCCGTATGCGGTATCGCCCTGGTGGTTTTTAACCGCAGGCTCCGGAAAATGGTTGAAACAAGGACTGCGGAACTGAGGCTTTCCAACATGGAACTCCAAAAGGAGGTTGCCGAGCGTAAAAAAGGTGAGGCGGCACTGCGCAAATGGGGGCATATTTTTGAAAATGCGAAGTGGGGGCTTGCCCTGGGTGCCGGGGACGGGAGGAAATTCGAGCTGATCAACCCGGCCTTTGCGGAAATGCACGGTTACACCGTGGATGAGATCATGAACCTGGAGATCAGGGATATGTTTGTCCCCTCGTTTCGATCAAAGGTTCCCGATATGGTGAGGAAATCTCACAGCATGGGGTATTTTGTGTTCGAGGCCGACCATCTGCGAAAGGACGGGACGACCTTTCCCGGGCACCACGACGTGACCACCGTGAGGGATGAAAACGGAAGGATCCTCTATCGAATCGTAAGTCTTTCGGATATCTCCGAACGGAGGCGGGCGGAAGCGGAAAAAGCCAAGCTCGAAGAGGAGTTGCGCCAGGCGCATAAAATGGAGGCGGTCGGAACCCTGGCCGGGGGCATTGCCCACGACTTCAACAACATACTCTCGGCGATCCTGGGATTTGCCGACCTTGCCGCCGACGACATCCCCCGGGACAGCCCCGCCGGGGAAAGCATCCGGGAGGTGATGACGGCGGGCAACAGGGCCAGGGAGCTGGTGAAGCACATCCTCGCCTTCGGCAGGAAGTCCCGGCATGCCAGAAAGCCCACGAAAATTCACCTTGTGGTAAAGGAGGCCCTGGAGCTACTGCGCGCCACCATCCCCTCCTTTATCGAGATAAGGCAGCATATCGATCCGGTCGGCGGAACCGTTCTGGCGGATGGGGTGCAGCTGCACCAGGTGATGATCAACCTCTGCACCAATGCCGCCCAGTCCATGGAGGAAAAGGGCGGCGCCATCTTCGTGGGGCTTCAACGCTTCGACAACACCGGGGGGACGACGGCCGCTCCCCCGGACCTGAAGCCCGGAATGTATATGCGCCTTTCCGTAAAGGACAGCGGTGGGGGTATCGACCGGGAAATAATCGACCGGATTTTCGATCCCTACTTCACCACCAAGGAGGTGGGAAAGGGATCCGGCATGGGGCTTGCCGTGGTTCACGGTATTGTGAGCACCCATGACGGGCTAATCGACGTGAAGAACGTTCCCGGGGAAGGCACCACGTTTCATGTGTACTTTCCCTTGATCGACGACGTGCTTTCCGAAGAGGTGCCGGCGAATGTTGCCCTGCCGGCCGGAAAGGAGCATATCCTTGTCGTGGACGATGAGGAGGCCGTGGCCGAACTCACCCGCAAGCGTCTCGAGCGCCTGGGCTACACCGTCACCACCGAACTGGACCCTGTAAGGGCATTGGAGCTGTTTCGCAAGAAGTCCAGCAAGTTCGACCTTGTCATCACCGACCAGACCATGCCCCGTTTGACGGGAACGAAGTTGAGCGAGGGAATGCTGGCCGTAAGGCGGGATATCCCGATCATACTCTGTTCCGGATACGGCTCAAGGGGTAATGCCCATGATTTGGGGGATACGGGTATAAGCGCCTTTGCCGTGAAACCCGTGGACATGAGGGAACTTGCGGAGCTGGTTCGGAAAGTACTGGATGCGTGCTGATGCACTGGGGCGTAAATTTTCCAACAACCCGGAGAGTTCCATGGGGGCAGGGGGGGAGCCTGCCCTCGGTTTGAAATGGATGAATTTAGATGTTGAATCTTTTCCTGAAAAAGTGACCGATTCCCAGGAGGCCGAGGCCCATGAGAAGTATTGTCGCGGGTTCGGGAATGGGGCCGGGGGAAGAGACCGGCACGGGTGTCGTGGCGTTTGCAAAGTCCCAGTCCGCTTCAAGATAAATCGGGGTGCCCGATGAGGCGTCTTCCACGAACAGGCTCCTGCCCCCGTTGAAATCTTCGAACAGAAGATTGGTGAAGGTGCCGATATCGATGGGTTCGATAAAGAACTCGATTCCGTCGAAACTGCTGAAGTTGAAATAAAAGAGTGTGTAGGCGGGATCGGTGACATCACTCTGGGAGAAGGAAAATGTTCCCAAGTCGATGGTGAAATCCCAGCCGGCGTTCCCGGCAACGGCGATGTCTTCGTCGGCGGAGGTGCCGGTCACCAGGGCGTCGTCATAGATGACCGTGCCCGATATCGTGTCTCCCAAAAAGAGCCCGAATGGGTTGACCCCTCCGTTGTCAAGGGTTACGGTGCCTTCGAACGATGTTGTCACCAGCAGGGCATGCCCCTGGACTGCGGTGAACAACAGGGCGGCGGCCGCGAGGATCAAGGCCCGCCGCAACCGAGATTTAATTCCGTCACGAAAAAACTTCATGTGGAGACTCCTTTCTTTTTCAAGGGCCGCCCGGCTGTCTCCCCTGCAAGACCCGAGCCTTTCCGTCACGGAGTTTCGGCAGGGCTGCCTTGGGAATAAATTGCCTAAGCGGCGGTTGTTTTCTCCACCGGTGCCGGTTCGAAAAAGAGAATCCGGTAAAAAATCGTTGAGAATAAATAAACCGATAATCGTTGTCCTGGAAGTGAATGCGAACCGTCGCGGGCGACGTGTCGCTCAACTGAAAAACAACAAGCTAAATGAATGAAGTCCAATGGGGGGATAGGCTGTGAAGCTCTCTGTCGACTTCTTATCTGTCGGTAACGGAAAAACGGAATGAACACCGTTGAGCTCAAAAAGGATAACTACCGGTGGAGCCTATTGGTTAAAAGTATGCAGGTACCCAAATGTGTCAACGCCGGTGTTTGGAAAGCAATGATCGAAGGGGGAATGAAACGGTCGTGGTAGAGCCCCCCCCCGACAGGGGGGGGCTGTGGTGCCTGTTCCCGTATGGGACGTTGAAAGGAACGTCTTCCTTCCGGGCCGTTACAGGCCGGCAAACCGACGACTTTTCGAAAACCGTGCACCGACTTTTGGGGCCCTGTCCGTTTGGGGAGCCGGTTCGGTTGAAAGGGGGAGGCCTATTCCGAAAGTTCTCCAAGGTATGCGTTCGTATCCTTGACGTCGGCATATACCATGGCCAGAGCCGCCAGAAACGCGCCGTGTACCTTTTCCGCTTCGATATGAAGGCCGTTGAACTCCAGGGGGCGTGCGGCACAGGCATCGTGGAGGACGGTCACCTCGAATCCCAGGTCAAAGGCCGCCCTTACCGTGGCATCGATGCACATGAGGGTCATCATGCCCGCCACAACGAGCTTTTCGACACCCGCCGATCTCAGTTTTTCAAGCAGTTCAGTCTCCCGGAAGCTGTTGGGAAAGTGTTTCAAGATGACGGTCTCACCCTCCATGGGGGCAACCGGCCGGTGGATTTCGGCGCCCCTGGTCCCGGGCAGGAAGAAGGTGGAATCCGGCCCAACGCTCTCGTGCCGGATGTGAAAGAGGGGCAGGTCCCGGTCCCTGAAAAACGCCAGGGCCCTTGCCGCATTTTGTGCCGCCGCGTCGGCGCCCGTCTGCTTGAAGTTCCCGCCGCTGAAATAGTCGTTTTGAATATCCACAATCACCAAAGCCGTTTTTTTCATTTTGATTCCTCTGCCCTGCTTAAGTTTCGCGTCATTTCCCATTACCGGTTCGTCGGGCTTGATCATATCATCGGCCGGTTTGCCTTGGCCTGGATCCGGCCCCCCGCCATGCCCCTTTGATTCAGGGTGCCGGTATCGAGGTGTGGCCAACCCGCGGAGGCGATTGGCCGATCATGCGGTCAAGTCCGGTTCGTCGTATTACGGGGTAAGCGCTTAAAGAATTCCCCGATTGGAGTTGATTCGATCATATCGATTGGTGTAGCATTCGCCAAGTGGCGGAATTGACAAATAACGGGCAAATATTGACAAAGTAGGGAGGCTTTCATGACACGGATCGGTATCCTCGCCCTGCCGGGGTGTTTCCGGTCGGCGGTTTACGGGGTGATGGATCTTTTCTCGCTGGCCAATACCCTTTACGGGGATAAAAGATTCGCATGTGACCTGCTCACGCCCGCCGGAGAAGCGGTGGAGAGTTTTTCAGGCGACCTTCTGACATCGAAAGCGGATATATGGGCGTTGGAGCCGGATGTGGTTCTGCTGCCGCCCATTTTCGACAGGCTTGAGGAGGTGCTGGCCATGGAGAGGGTTGTCCGGCGACTGGCGGACCTTCACTGTGCCGGCAGCCTGATCACCACGGTATGCGCCGGCTCCTTTCTCCTTGCGGAAACCGGCGTCCTGGACGGGCGTAGCGCCACCACCCACTGGGGGCTGGCCGAAGCGTTTCGAGGGCGTTACCCCAGGGTGAATCTCCAGGTGGAACGTCTCCTCATCAACGGCGGGGATTATATCTGCGCGGGGGGCGTAACCGCCTATATGGATCTGGCCCTTCACCTGGTGGCCCGCTTCATCAATCCGGATATCTCACGGCAATGCGCGCGGATGATGCTGATCGATCCCGTGAGGGAGCACCAGACCCCCTACGGCATGGGCGGCTTCCGGAAAAACCACGGGGACGCCGCCGTGCTTGAAGTTCAGCTCTGGCTGGAAACTGCGTATGCCCGTTCCGTCACCGTGGGGGAAATGGCCCAAAGGGCCGGGTTGGGGGAGCGGACATTTCATCGCCGCTTCAAGGCGGCAACAGGGGAAACTCCGGTTCCCTACCTGCAACAGCTCAGGGCCCATGCCGCCGGAAACCTCCTGGAAAACACCGACCAAAGCCTGGAGGCGGTGACCGAGGCGGTGGGGTACGGGGACAGCAGTGCCTTTCGAAAGATGTTCAGCCGCGTCATGGGCTGCTCCCCCATGAACTACCGGCGAAGGTTCGGAAGCAGGGGAAGGGGAGCGGCAGCCGAGGCGGCTCCCCGAGGGTAGTTCAAATTGTCAAGATCCGGATTACGTAAAAAGGGTCGGAAAAAAACGGCCGGGGATCGGTTTTGGGGGAATCCGGCACGGCGGTTTTTCCTCTCCACGGTTCCCACCTTGTGGTGTTCGGGAGGAAAAACGGCGTTTAAAAAAATCGCGAAAAAAGTAAGCCCTTGATATCCTTGAACAGGCGTGTTTTTCCAACTGTACGGTTTGCTGATTTGTCTTGACACATACCACCCCTTGTGGCAAAAAAAATCCTCCTGCGGATCATCTGGTATTCCCGCGTAAAAAGACTCGAACCTAATAAGGAGCTTATATATATGGACGAAATTCAGAATTCCGGCGCCCTGCCGCTCTCACCCAATGCCGTTACCGTGCTGGAAAGGCGTTACCTCAAACGGAACCCCGAGGGGAACATCCTGGAAACACCGGTGGATATGTTTCGGCGTGTTGCAAACGTGATCGCGAACGTGGACGGAGAAGGGGGAGAGCAGGCGGAGCTTCGGGAGCTGGAGGAGGGGTTCTACCAAATGATGACCCGCCTGGAATTTCTGCCCAACTCTCCGACGCTCATGAACGCGGGAAGGGAGCTGGCCCAGCTCTCCGCCTGCTTCGTGCTTCCCGTGGAGGATTCCATGGAGAGCATCTTCGAGGCGATCAAGAACACGGCCCTGATCCACAAGAGCGGCGGTGGAACCGGGTTTTCATTTTCCAAGGTCCGGCCCGCTGCCGACGTGGTGCTCTCCACCAGCGGGGTTTCCTCCGGCCCCCTCTCGTTCATGAAGGTGTTTGACGCGGCAACGGAGACCATCAAGCAGGGGGGGACGAGAAGGGGGGCCAACATGGCCATCCTGCGGGTGGATCACCCTGACATCATGGATTTCATCATGGTGAAGCGGAACCAGAACTGCCTGAACAACTTCAATATCTCCGTGGGCCTCACCGAGGCATTCATGGAGGCGGTGGCGGCGGACGACGATTACGACATCGTCAACCCCCGCACCGGGGACACGGTGAAAACCCTGTCGGCCCGGAAGGTGTTCGAGCATATCGTGGAGCTTGCCTGGACCAACGGCGAGCCGGGCATCATCTTCCTGGACCGCCTGAACAGGGACAACCCCACCCCCCACATCGGCGAGATCGAGAGCACGAACCCCTGCGGGGAGCAGCCCCTTCTGCCCTACGAGTCCTGCAACCTGGGCTCCGTCAACCTGGGCAAAATGGTCGAAGGCGGCGACATCGACTGGGAGAAGCTGGGGCGCACCGTGCGCAAGGGGGTGCGTTTCCTGGACAACGTGATCTCCGCCAACAACTATCCCATTCCTCAGATCAAGGAGATGACCCAGGCCAACCGAAAGATCGGCCTGGGGGTCATGGGATGGGCGGACATGCTGATCCTCCTCTCCATCCCCTACGACTCGGCGGCGGCTGTTACGCTTGCCGAAAAGCTCATGGGCTTTATCAACGAGGAAGCCCGGGCGGCGTCCGAGGAACTGGCAAAGGATCGCGGGCCCTTCCCCAACTTTCCCGGCAGCGTTTTCGACACCGGGGGAAAGCCCCCCGTGCGCAACGCCACCTGCACCACCATCGCGCCGACGGGCACCCTCTCCATTATCGCCAACGCCTCCAGCGGCGTGGAGCCCCTGTTTGCCGTCTCCTACGTGAGAACCGTGCTGGACAACGACGCCCTGGTGGAGGTGAACCCCATCTTCGAGAGGATCGCAAGGGAGCGGGGCTTCTATTCCAGGGAGCTCATGAAGCGGATCGCCGAACAGGGGACCGTCCAGTCCTTCGAGGAGATCCCCGAGGATGTGAGAAGGGTCTTTGTCACCGCCCACGACATCACCCCGGAAAACCACATCAGAATGCAGGCCGCCTTCCAGAAGCACACGGACAATGCCGTTTCCAAGACCGTGAACTTCTGCAAGACCGCGACCCGGGAGGATGTGAAGAAGGTTTACGATCTGGCCTATCGAACGGGCTGCAAGGGGGTGACCATCTACCGGGACGGCTCCCGGGACGGGCAGGTCCTGTCCGTTGCCGCCGAAAAGGAGACGCCGAAACTCGAGGACTCGATCCCCGTGGAGAGCCGAAAGAAGAGCCGCAAGCGGGACCGTCCCCGGGCCCTTACCGGAATGACCTACCAGATGGAGACCGGCTGCGGCCCCCTCTACGTGACCATCAACGAGGACCAGGACGGTTTGTTCGAGGTGTTCACCACCATGGGCAAGGCAGGCGGGTGCGCCTCATCCCAGAGCGAAGCCATCGGGCGACTGGTCTCCCTTGCATGGCGGAGCGGGGTCCAGGCACGCCAGGCCGTGAAGCAGCTCATCGGCATCAGCTGCCATAAACACGCCGGCTTTGGAAAGAACCGGATCACCTCGTGCGCGGACGCCGTTGCAAAGGCGATCCGTCTCCATACCCGCAAGGAGGACGACGCAAAGCTTGCGCCCGTGAACAACGGCGGGGCCTGCCCCGAATGCGGCGGCGTGGTGGAGCATGAGGGCGGCTGCAGCGTCTGCCGCGCCTGCGGTTTCTCCGAATGCGCCTGATCAATAAACCTTGATCGCACTTAACGGCAGAACTGACAGCGCCCCCGGAAACCCAAGCAGGGGCGCTTATCAACTTCATGCATCTTGAATTTCTACCCGTTGTTGCCTGCCGGCGATTGCCGTGCATTCACCAGGCCTCCGGCCGGCTCATTTTATATTCAACCGGCAGCTAAAAAGCAGCAACTTTTTTGTATACACAGTACCCTGCTTATGAACAGCTAACCCCTCGACCGGTTCGGGAAGTTAGGTGCCGGATTAATATCGCGGGAAATTTCGAATCCATGTAGGGGGGATGACGAGCGTTGCGGTGATTCGGCGCTGTTGACGCGTGATTCCGCCGGGCAATCCACAACCGATACGCCGACCCGTTTCGGGCGGCATTGAGATGCCCGGCGGATACCAAGCCTTACCGGGCAAAGGCCAATACCCCGACGCTTGCAATTCGACCGACGGCGCGGCCGATTGCAAAATCATACCCCCGGGCATTCCGTTCCGGGTGAATCCCGTCAGCTGCCCCTGAATTTTCGACGGACAAGCTCCCTGCCCCGGGGGGTGAGGAGCAGGTCGTAGGCATCCTCCTTCTTTTTCCGGAGGGCAAGGTACCCCTCTTTCGCCAGAGGATAGACAAAGTCCGCCGGATACCTTTTCTCGAAGTCGTAAAGGGAACCGTCCTGAAACTCCCTTACTCCCTCCACAAAGAAATAGTCCCCGCTTTTGCCCTTTCTCAGGTGGGTGTCCAGGTCGCCCTCCCGATGGGCTTCGTCCAGCTCACCGAGTATGCCGAGCAGCTGTTTTTGCTGCCATTTGAGTTTTTCCATGGTGTCGCCTCCCGTATCCTGTTCAATTGTCGTCAGGGATCGATAAAAAATTAAACGGTTGCGGATGGTTCACGTTTCAGGTGACGCAATGTAACGCCCGGATTTTCTGACCGGGAATCCCGAGAATGTGGATTGATTGAATTTCGCACCAGCTAGATCCTGTTTGTCCCGGCGCACAGGGAAAAATCGGGGCGCTTTCCCTCCCGGCGCGATCCTTTGGGTGACGACTCCCAAGGTTGCGATCCCGGGGTTTAAGGCCCTAAGGCAGGATCATAAAGCGCTCGGGAAGGGTTTCCGCTTAAATTGCCATTTCCCGGAGATCATCTTTCCGAAACCGGGATATGTTTTGCCGTAAATATAGTTCGTGCCGGAAGCTTGATCAAAGCGGTCCCGGGAGAGAACCCCGGTATGTGTGGTATTGGACTTAAGGGGACTAAAATGGCGTAAATGGGCGTAAAAGAGCGTATAACGGATTCATTCAGATATATCCGACCATTCTCGTCGTTATCTGTTCCCAGTGTGTCTCTGGTTCTATTCTGTAGAAAATAATTCACTGGAAAAAGATGCGCACGATGTTTTGAGCCCTGCATGAAATTGAGGGTCGGCCTTGATTCCCATCGGGGTTGATCAATGGGGCCGGAAGCTTGGGGTGCCCTTCGAGGGTTTGGGTACTGTGGCTTTAATGTTTTGATATGGTTGATTTAAATTTCGAATCCGAGACTTTTATGGGACCTCTGTTTCACGGATTTTATCATGGCGGCGGTTGATGCGGAAAAAGGGGGGCCGCCGCAGGCAGGTTGCCGGGTGGACTCAATGAACATTGAGGTCGATGTATCGTGTACTAAATATTTTTACCCCAAACTCTTGACAAGGAGCGCTGATCTATGATTTGAATGGCCCTGCCAATGCCAACATAAAGTACGTTTGTCCCGCCGGTTTTCTTCCGCCCTGTGTCTGCTTAACTTCTTGGAATAAAAACGGAAATATAATATTTGGCGCTTAGTCGCCGAAGGCACCGGTATGCTCGGGGGCTTGGAAATAGCCGACCATTGCGGTTTCTGTCGGACCGGTAAATTGGAAATAGCCGACCATTGAGGGTTCTGTCGGACCGGTAAATTGGAAATAGCCGGCCATTGAGGGTTCTGTCGGACCATTAAAGAGGTCGGCAAGCCCCGGGCGGGGACGATGAACAACTATAAGGACACCAGGACAAGATGAGCAATATAACCCGTTTCACCCCGGCACAGGTCGGACGCGCAAGCGAGGATGTGGCCCTCCAGATCGAGGCGGCCGTCATATCCGGGGATATCAAGCCGGGTGAGCGCCTCCCGAGTGAACGGGAGATGCAGGGGCATTTTCAAACCGGCCGGGGAGTTATCAGGGAAGCCCTGGGAGTTCTCAGGCAGAAGGGGCTCGTGGAGGTGAGGAAGGGAGCCAAGGGCGGCGCCTTCGTGAAGCAGGCGGAGGTGAGCATCGCCAGCGAGTCCCTTGCCGTCTTCCTTGCACAGCAGCAGGTGGAATCGGAAAACCTGGTGGAGTTCAGGGAGACCATCGACCGGACCATCACCATGCTGGCCATTGCCAGGGGAACCGAGGCGGAGAAGCTCAGGCTGCTCCAGGGGGCCGAACGCCTCAAGGCCACCCTGGACGCAACGCCCGAGAACCACAACCTCCTTATCGAGATGGACCGGGAGCTGAACCTTCAGTTCGCCAACATGACAAGGAACCCGATCTTCGAGTGGATCATGCAGGCCATGCAGCTCGGGTTCTCCTCCCTGGACCATGCCCTTTACGAGACACCGGAATATCGGGAAAAAACAGTAGACAACTGGCTGATCACCGTCAGAAACATAGCCGATGGAGAGCCCATGAAGGCGCTCTCCACCGTCGCGAGCCATTATGTGATGCTTCGGGAGGTCCTGGACAACCAGACTCCCGACCCCGGCCGCGACACACCGGAATTTCTTTCCGGGGCACAGGATGAAACGGAAGCCGCCATGGGCGGCACCAACGGATAACCGGGACAATTCCCAGGGAGACCCTATGCTGAAAGCCGATCATCTAACAAAAAAATTCGGAGAGCTCACCGCCGTCAACGACCTGAGCTTCCATGTGAGAGAAGGACAGATATTCGGGATCGCCGGCCCCAACGGCGCCGGAAAGTCCACCGTCTACAACCTCATCACGGGGATGTACGATTACCAGGGGACCATCACCTTTGACGGCCGGGACATCACGGGCGCGGCCTCCCACAAAATTGCCCAAATGGGGATCGCCAGGACCTTCCAGACCCCCAGGAGCTTTCCCTCCCTCACGGTGGAGAAGAGCATTGCCGTGGGCTCCAGGTTCGGCAGCGGAAAGGGCTTCGATCTGGGCCATGTGAACGAGATCATCCGCTTCATGGATCTCACCGCCGTCAAGAAATGCCGGACAGGGGACCTGAACCTCCTGGACAAGAAGAAGCTCATGATGGCGGCGGCCCTTGCCAGCCGCCCCAAGCTCCTCATGCTGGACGAGCCCATGGCGGGTTCCAATGCCGGCGAGATCCGCGAACTCATGGACCTGATCCGAAGGGTCAACGAGGAGATGGGGATCTCCATCCTGATCATCGAGCATTTCATGAAGGTGCTCACGGAGCTCACCGACCACCTTCTGATCATCGAATCCGGGGCCGCCATCTGCGAGGGCCGTCCCGAAGAGGTCACCCGTCACCCCGAGGTGATCGAGTGCTACCTGGGGGAATCCTATGCTGAATGTGGCTAACCTGAACGCCTGGTACGGTCAGGCCCACGTGTTGAAGGACGTTTCCCTTTCCGTGAACAAGGGGGAGGTGGTGGTGATGCTGGGGCCCAACGGCCACGGCAAGAGCACCGTGCTCAAGTCCGTCTGCGGGCTGGTGGACCGGGTGGAAGGGGATGTGGATTTTGACGGGGAGAACATCACCGGTGAGCCGGCGGAGCGCCTCGTGAACGAAGGCCTCTCCTATATTGCCGAGACCCGGGAGCTCTTTCCCCTGATGACCGTGAACGAGAACCTCAAGCTGGGCGCCTACTCCAAGCATGCCCGCCCCCACGAGAAGCGGAACATGGAGATGGTCTACGACCTCTTTCCCAGGCTTGCGGAGAGAAAGGAGCAGCAGGCCACCACCATGAGCGGCGGCGAGGCCAGAATGCTGGCCATCGCAAGGGGCCTGATGAGCCATGCGGATTTTCTCTGCATCGACGAGCCCTCCATCGGGCTCCAGCCCAACCTGAGGATGGAGGTGTTCAACATCATCGAGGAGATCAACCGCCAGGGAAAATCGATCCTCCTGGTGGAGCAGAACATCCCCCAGGTGATGGACCTGGCCGACCGGATCTATATGCTCGAAGAGGGACGGATCACCTTCGAGGGGGACCGGGAGGCGGCGGTGGGCAACGACCACCTCAGGGAGATCTTCCTGGGCATGTAAGCATCCGGAAGCACACCCCGCGCATCTGCCCGGGAAAGGAAATACAAGCAACATGTATTTGATAGAGTTTATCGACGTACTGATCAGCGGTTTGACCAACGGATCGGTCTATGCGCTGATGGCCGTTGGGCTGACCCTGATCTACGGGGTGTCCAAGGCCTTCAACTTTGCCTACGGCTCCTTTTACAGCATGGGGGGGTATATCGCCTGGGTGCTCCTTACGCCCCTTGCGATCTGGGGGGGGTACGCGGCCGTTTTCCTCGTTGCCGTGCCCATCCTGCTGGTGATCGGCTACTTCACGGAAAGGGCCGTGATCGCGCCCCTGAGGGCCCGGGACGACTGGGAGATCAAGGTGATGATGCTCACCCTGGGCATGGCCCTTCTCCTGGACAACGGTTACCAGGTGATCTTCGGCCCGAGGATGAAGTCCCTTCCGGCGATCATCGAGGGGACCTACGAGTTCGGGGAGGTGATCATCATGAAGCAGAATGTGGTGATCTTCTTTCTCTCCATCGTGAGCATGCTGGCCTTTCGCTGGGTGCTCAACAACACCCGGGTGGGCATGGCCGTGCAGGCCGTGGCCCAGAACCCCGAGGGGGCCAGGATCGTGGGGATTCCCAAGGACCGGATCTTCGCATCCACCTTTGCCATCTCCACGGTGATGGTGGGGATCGGCGGGATCCTCCTGACCCAGAAGTATTTTGTCTCCCCCACCGGGGGCTGGGACATCCTGGTTAAATCCTGGGTGATCACCGCGTTCGGCGGCATGGGCTCCATCCGGGGCGCGCTCTTCGCGGCGTTTATCCTGGGAATGCTCGAGGCGTTCGTGGGGTACTGGTTCGGCATGAGCTGGGTCCTGTTCGCCATGTTCGGCCTCCTGCTCGCAACCCTTACAATCCGGCCCCAGGGCCTCCTTGGAAAATGGGGATAGGAACATGACCTTGAAAAAAATGGGCGCCGGCGTCATCGCCATCTATGCCTTCATGGCCCTTATGCCGCTCTTCTTCGGCGGGGTCGACCATATCATGCACATCCTGATCATGTGCCTAATCTGGGCCGTCGTGGCCTCCTGCTGGGACCTGATCATGGGGTTCGCGGGGATCTTCAGCTTCGGACAGGTGGCCTTTTTCGTCATGGGGGCCTATGCCTCGGCCATCTTCGCCACCCACCATTCCGTGCCGCCGCCCCTTGCGATCCTTATGGCGGGCGGTGTCACCGCCGCCGTGGGCACGCTGGTGGGGATTCCCTGCCTGAAGCTCAAGGGGGCCTATATCGCCCTGGTGACCTTTGCCGTTCATATGATCCTGGAGCCCCTCTTAAAGGGAAGCATGGGCCGCGCCATCGGCACCGGCGGCTCCAGGGGCATTCTCACCATTCCCCCCATCGAGCTCTTCGGCACCGTGTTCAGCGCGGACAACAAGGTGGCCGTGTTCTACCTGGCCCTGGTGCTGGCCGTTGTCTGCTCCTTTGTCATCCTCCTGGTGATCCGCAGCTTCTGGGGCACGGCCTTCCTGGCCCTCAAGGACAGCGAGGATTTTGCCGTGAGCCTCGGGATCAGCGCCTTCAAGTACAAGCTGGCGGTTTTTGCCCTCACCAGCTTTCTTACCGGAATCGTGGGCGGTTTCTACGCCCATTACGTGGGCATGCTCTCCACGAGGATGCTGGGAATCGACCTCTTCGTCACCCTGATGATCATGCTGGTGATCGGCGGGATCGGTAAGTTTCCCGGGGCCATCCTGGGAGCCATCGTCACCGTGACCCTCAACGAGTTCCTGGCCCCTCTCGGTCCGTATCGCCCCCTGACGCTGGGGGCCCTCGTGGTGGTGCTGGTGCTTGTATTGCCCGACGGGGTGGTGGGCCTTGCCGAAAAGATACTCGGCAAAAAGGAGGAAGCGCCCGTTCCAGTACCCGTCCGGGAGACCTGACTTAAAGGTTTTTCAAGGGCTGCGCTGGAGTGACCCCGGCAGGCCCCGGGAAAAGCGAGAGCGCTTTTCCGGGACGCCGGTTCCACGCCGCCAAAACACATAAAGAAGAAGGAGGGAGACAATTCACGTGAAGAAGCAGGTATTATCCATTCTTACAGTTGCGGCGTTCCTTATGAGCGCGACCTGCGCCCTGGCCTCGGATGTCATCAAGGTGGGCGTTCCCCTGGCCATGACCGGACCCTACGCGGACACCGGCGACAACTACTGGAAGGGCATCAAGATGGCCATCGACGAGATCAACGCCTCGGGCGGACTCGTTGGCAAGAAGGTTGAACCCGTCCGTTTCGATACCCAGGACTTTGCACCCGAAAGGGTTATGCAGGGCGCCGATTACCTCTGCGGCAAGGAGAAGGTCGATTCCGTGCACGCGGGCTGGGCCGGCTGGGGACAGGATGTGCGCGCCTACGGCAAGTACACCGCTCCCTTTTTCGCCGACGACGGCTCCCAGGCGGCGGTTGACGTGTTCAAGCAGGACCCCGTGAAGTACGCCAACATCTTCCAGCTCACGGACACGGATATCAAGCAGGCGGAGAGCATGTTCCGGGTTCTCAAGGCGCTTCCCCACGACTATCCCAACAAGAAGGTCGTGATCATCACGGCGGACGACGCATGGGGCACCGGCGTGGGCGACACCCTGGAGGACAACTTCAAGGCCGAGGGCTGGAAGGTTGCCCTCAGGGAAACCGTTCCCTACGGCACCCGCGAGTGGGGTCCCATCATCACCCGCATCCGCCGCCTCAAGCCCGCCATCATCCATGTGGAGATCGTGAGCGCCCAGGAGGTGATCACCTTCTTCCGTCAGTTCATGAAGGCTCCCACCGACTCCATCTTGAGCTACGGTTACTCCATCGTTCCCAGGGAGGTTGTGGGCACCATGGGTAAGGAAGCCGACGGCATCATCGGCGAGGTTCCCACGGCAATGCCCACCCCCACGGCACCCACCCCCGAGGCCCAGGCCTGGGTGGACCGCTTTGCAGGTTCATGGGGCCATCAGCCCCAGGCAGGCTCCTGGGCCGCTTACAGCGGCGTGAAGGCATGGGCAACGGCCGTTGCCGCGGTTGGAGATGCCGCCAAGCACAAGGAAGTCTGCGCCCATATCTCCGAAAAGGGATACAAGGGCGAGACCGGATGGTGGAAGTGGGACAAGGACAACGTGATGCGCGCCGGCGGCGATGTGCCCATCGGCCATTACCAAGTGCAGAACGGCGAGTTGGTGACCATCTTCACCGATCCTCCCGCGAAGCCCTACAAGGACTTCAAGTTCATCAAGCCCCGCTGGTTCAAGAAATAGTCTGATTCGGGGCCCCTCTGGATTCCGGAGGGGCCCCGGTATAATTGATGGTCCTGTAAAATATCGGTTTCTATTCAGGTTCCGTAATGGGAACCTTTTCAGTCTTTCCAAGGCCGATGTTTTACAGGATTATTAATAACGATAAGTTACCGATACAATTCCAGGCACCGACAAAAGGGGCGCATTAAAACAGGCCCCTTTTCGGCTGAATGGTTAAAAAAAACAATCAAGGGCTGCCGTTGCCGCACCCTCTAATTTAAGGAAGGTTTTTTCATATAATGTCCGGCCATATTGCCATCCGCACCAATTTTGACCTGTGCACCGGATGCTGCCTCTGTCAGCTCGCCTGCAACGAGGGGCATCAGGGGGGGTATAACCCGCACCTTGCATTGCTCCGGGTGACCCACAGGCAGGAAAACCTCTACCATTTTCCGGAAGTCTGCAACCAGTGCAGAAATCCATACTGCGCCGTGGTCTGCGTTGCCGGGGCCGTCAAGCGCAATCCCGATACCTTTGCCATGGAGGTGGACCCGGACGCCTGTATCGGCTGCGGGCTCTGCGAGCGCTATTGCCCGGCCGGCATGATCCGCCTGGACCTCGAGACCAAGAAGGCCATGAAATGCGACCTCTGCAAGGGGGAGCCCGCCTGCGCGAGTGCCTGCCCCACCGGGGCGTTGGAACTGGTAACGATTGTGCGCCAAACGGAAGGCGCCGGGGAGGTGACCCCTTGAACGATTCATACATGGGACAATTCCTGGTTGTCGATCTGAACGACCACAGCTTTAAAACCGTTCCCGTTCCCGAGTGGCTGAAAAAGGAGTTTGTCGGCGGCAAGGGCTTCGGCGCCAAGCTTCTTTACGATCTCGCCCCTGCCGGGGTGGACGCTTTTGCACCGGAAAACCCCCTGATGTTTCTCACGGGGCCCCTTACCGGCACCGCGTCCCCCAGCATGCGGGCATGCGTGGTGACCAAGTCCCCCGCAACGGGCACCTATCTTGATTCCTTTTTCGGCGGACGTTTCGGCCAGGAGATCAAGTATGCGGGGTACGACGGGATCATCCTCGTGGGAAGGAGTGAAACACCCGTTTACCTTGCCGTGGAAGACGATAAGGTAACCTTTAATTCCGCCGAGGGCATGAGGGGAATGGGGGCCATTACGGCCAACGAGGCCATGAAAAAGGAGCAGGGCGCCCCGGACGCCTGCGCCGTGACCATCGGTCCGGCGGGGGAGAACAAGGTGCGGTACGCCCTGATCTGCTGCGAGTACAACCGGCAGGCCGGGCGCGGCGGCGCCGGCGCGGTAATGGGCGCAAAGAACCTCAAGGGAATCGTCGTAAAGGGCCGCAGGGTGGTCCGCCTACATGATCTCAAGGCCTTTTCGGATGCCGCGAGGGAGGGGTGCCGGGAGATCGAGGGGAGTCAGGAGTGCCGTGAACTCACCGAGGCCGGCACCAGCTATGTGGTGCCCTGGTCCAGCGAGGTGGGAACCCTCCCCTACAGGAACTTCAAGGAACAGAACGATCCCAAGGCCGAATCCATCGGGGATATGGCCCAGCGGAAACATCTTTTCATGGGCAAGGCCGCCTGCATGGGCTGCCCCATCCGTTGCAGTCAGATGGGCGCCATCAGGACGGGCAAGTATGCCCACCAGGTAACCGATATCGTGGAGTACGAATCGGCCGCCATGATCGGCTCCAACCTCCTGATTCACGACGTCCGGGCCGTTGCCCACCTCGTGAAGCTTTGCGACGAGTACGGCATGGATTCCATTTCGGCCGGGGCGGTGCTGGGGTTTGTGTTCGAGGCGGTGGAAAAGGGCGCCGTTGACCAGCCGGGCGGACCCGAACTCAAGTTTGGAAACGTTGCGGCCGCCGAGTCCCTCCTGAAGGCCATTGCCTTCAGGGAAGGGGAACTCGGGGACCTGCTGGCGGAAGGGGTCAAGCGCGCAAGTGAAAAAATCGGTAAGGATTCCGATGCCTATGCCGTCCACGTCAAGGGGCTGGAATGTCCCGGCTGGGCCGTAAGGGGTACCCCCGGCATGGGGCTGGCCTATATGATGAGCGATCGCGGTGCCTGCCACCAGCGCGGTTTCATGACCGGTTTCGAGGTGGGGGGCGTTGAGTATAATGGAAAGCCCGTGGACACCTATGCCGTCGAAGGCAAGGCCGAAATCCTCAAGGGAGAGCAGGACTACCTCTCCGGGACGGATTCACTGGTGAAATGCGACTTCGGTTCCTTCGGCGTATCGGCGGGCACCTACGCCCGGATGCTCTCCACGGCAACCGGTTTTCCGGCGTCCGAAGCGGTCTTCGCCAACCTGGGGGAGAAGATCTGGAACCTTACCCGCCTCTTCAACCTCAGGGAGGGAATCACGGCAGCGGACGACAGGCTCCCCAGGCGTTACGTGGAGGAGGCCCTGTCCGGCGGCCCCCACAAGGGGCAGCGGATCTCCGAGGAGGACATGGCCTATATGAAGGCCGATTACTACCGGGTTCGTGGCTGGGACAATGAAGGACGCCCGACGGAAGAGACCCTGGAACGGGTGGGCCTTTCCGGAATGAGGACCTTTTCCCTGAATTCGGAATGATCCGTATGGGGCAATGATCGTTAAAATATCCGCCGATCCACCAATATTCACGGGCAAAGGAAATGCCGCTCCGATATTGCGTGTACGCCCGGTTTCCGGGTGAACGCCGCGAAAAGCGGGCGGTTCCCGAAAAATGTTCGAATCGTCATGGGTGGACATCCCCATGAACGATGGCCGGTTGGAAAACCGCCGCGGTTTTCCCGGGGCATCGATTCAAAGGCAATACCCTTGATTTATGATGGGGCCATGGAGACAAGCAGATTTGTAATGCGCCCTCTTCCCCATGGGGGAAGGGACGGGCGCATCAATATATACCAAAGGAGTTCGGAACATGGGGCGCGGGACCGTTCCGGCTGTAATTGAAAAGATATATCCCGTTTGATTCAGGAGACAAAATGGCACATTTCGATACTATCATCATCGGCGGCGGTTCCGCCGGAAGCGTACTGGCCAACCGCCTGAGCGAGGATCCGACCAACTCGGTACTCGTGCTGGAGGCCGGCCGTCCGGATTATAAACTCGACTTCAGGCTTCACATGCCCGCAGCACTCACCTACCCCCTGGAGAACCGGTTCTACAACTGGTACTACGAGTCGGATCCCGAGCCCCATATGAACAACCGGCGGATCTACCAGGCAAGGGGCAAGGTTCTGGGCGGCTCCAGCTGCATCAACGGGATGATCTATATCCGTGGAAATGCCCTGGACTACGAGAGATGGGGTAAGGTCGAGGGCCTTGAAAAATGGGATTACGCCAACTGTCTTCCCTACTTCAAGCGCTTCGAGGATCGCCTTTCCGGTGAAAACGATTACCACGGCAAGGGCGGCCCCCTGCACCTCACCACCCCCAAATGCGACAACCCCATCTTCGACGCCTTTTTCAAGGCGGTGCAGCAGGCGGGACACCCCATCACCGACGACGTGAACGGGTTCCAGCAGGAAGGGTTCTCCAGCTTTGACGGCACCATCTACAAGGGCCGCCGCTGGAACGCGGCAAGGGCCTATATCCACCCCGTCAAGAAGGAGCGCAAGAACCTTGAGGTCCAGTGCTTCGCGCACGTGACCCGCATCCTCTTCGAGGGCAAGAAGGCCGTGGGCGTTGAGTTTGTCCATGCGAAAAAGACCCGCAGGGTCTACGGCGGCGAGATCATCCTCTGCGGCGGCGCCATCAACTCCCCCCAGACCCTCCAGCTCTCGGGCGTGGGCAACGGCGAGCACCTCAGCAGCCTGGGCATTCCCGTTGTTCAGGATCTCCCCGGCGTGGGCGAGAACCTCCAGGATCACCTGGAGCTCTACGTTCAGTATGCCTGCAAGAAGCCCGTGAGCCTCTACCCCTCGCTGCACCCCTGGAACCAGCCCAAGATCGGTTTCGACTGGCTCTTCAGAGGAAAGGGCGTGGGCGCCACCAACCACTTCGAGGCCGGCGGATTTATCCGGGGCAACAACGAGGTGGAGTACCCCAACCTCCAGTTCCACTTCCTGCCCATCGCCATCCGTTACGACGGTTCCGCGCCCGCCGAGGGACACGGCTTCCAGATGCACGTGGGCCCCATGAACTCCGATGTTCGCGGAAGGATCAAGATCAAGTCCAAGGACCCCTTCAAGTACCCCAGCATCCTCTTCAACTACCTCTCCACGGAGAATGAGAAGAAGGAGTGGATCGAGGCGATCCACTGCGCAAGGAACATCGTTGCCCAGTCCGCCTTCGACGAGCTCAGGGACAAGGAGCTGGCCCCCGGCATCGAGTGCCAGACCGACGCCGAGATCCTCGACTTTGTCGCAAGGGAAGGGGAGAGCGCCTACCATCCGAGCTGTACCTGCAAGATGGGGTACGACGACATGGCGGTGGTGGATGCGGACCTCAAGGTCCACGGCATCGAAGGCCTCAGGGTCGTGGATGCCTCGGTCATGCCCGACATCACCAACGGCAATATCTACGCGCCCGTTATGATGATCGGCGAGAAGGCCGCGGACATCATCCTCGGCAAGAGCGTCGAACCCGCCAAGGTGGATTACTACGTTCACAAGAAACAGGTTTCCTGAAGCTGAAGCTGAATCTGAAAAGGTTTAGATAGGTTTATAAAGACTTCCCGGACAGCGGTTCGGGAAGTCTTTGTCGTTTATGGGGATAGGAAATCCGGAGCGGGGCTTCGTCATGCGGTATTAAACCGGCAGCTAAAAGCAGCAACCCTTTTGTATACGTCCCCCAGTCAATGGACAACTTGCCGTTCGACCGGTTCGGGGGGGGATTGCCGGGTTAATATATTGCTCTATAATCGGCGAATTGAAAGGCTGATTGGAATGACTTCCAATAAATTGCCGATATCCGCCTGTAACTTGGGTGGCTGCAATATATAGTGGCGTCGGAAATCAAGTGCATGGCCCGGTTGTGGAAAACCACGCTCAAACAATTATTCGTTCCATGGCAGCTTGTGCCAATATCCGTTTCCTCAGGTGGAGCAAAAAAGTTGTTTAACGGATTTCGGCCAGCTTTCTGAAGGCGTTTCTCTCTTCGAGGTTGCCCAGCACGGCGACCAGGTCGCCGTCGCTGAACTGGTAGTCCACCCCGGGATTGTTGTGAAACGTTCCTTCGTGTATCACCCCTACCACCGATGCGCCGCTCCTGCTTCTGACGTCGGCCCCCGCGATCGTCCGGCCCACAAGGGGACTCTGTCCCGGCAGGGTAACCCAGGTGATCTCCAACAGATTCTTGACGGCCCTCATCCGGGTGAGAAGCCGGTAATCCTTGTGGCTTTCGTAGATGGGCGCGTAATGCCGTCGCACCACCCCGTCGGTGTACTGCTGGATAACGGGCGCGGGGATCTTCAGGTGAAGCAGCGCCTGCCGGGCCAGCTCCAGGCCCGCCTCCATCTCCGGGAGGACCGCCATGTATGCCCCGCTGTTGTAAAGCTCCTCCATCTGCCGGACCCCGCCGGCCCTCACCACGATATGCAGGTCCGGTTTGAGCAGCAGGGCCTGCTTGATGACCGACGTTGCCGTCACCGCCGACGGAATGGTGACCAGCAGCAGGCTCGCCGAGGAAAGATGCGCGGCCTCCATGACCGTATGGGCGCCCATATCCCCGTAAATCACGGGAAACCCCGATTCCCTGGACTCGACGGTTCTCCCGTGGTTGAGCTCCACCACCACGAAGGGAACGTTGAGGCGTGAAAGCACATGGGCGATATGCTGGCCCACCCTTCCGCCCCCGCCGATGACAACGTGATCGATAAGCCCGGTGGCCGGGAGGTTTTCCGTGATAAGGGCCTCGTGGCGGAAGAACTTTTTTTTCAGCTTGTAGAGGGGCGTCGTCAGTGCGGAGACAAGGGGGGTGACCACCATGCTCAGCACCGACACGGTGAGGATCAGGGCGTACATGTCCGGATCCACGGCCCCGGACTCCAGTCCCGCCCGGGCCAGCACAAAGGAGAACTCCCCCACCTGGAACAGGCCCAGTCCCAGGGCAAGGGGGATGATGTTGATATAGTTGAACAACCTTGCGAGGATAAAGAAGAGGCCCCCCTTGAAGAGGCCCGTGATCAGCACGAGCAGCAGGATCAGCGCAAGGTTCCGGAAGAGGAAGGCGGGATCCAGGAGCATGCCCACCGAGGTGAAGAAGAGGAGGCCGAAAATATCCCGCAGGGGGATGATGTCGCTCAATGCCTGGTGGCCGAAGTCCGATTCGCTGAGCACCATTCCCGCCACGAACGCTCCGAAAGCAAAGGAGAGGCCGAAGAGGTAGGTGGCGTAGCCGATTCCAAGGCCCGTTGCGGTGACGGAGAGAATAAAGAGCTCCCGGGAGTTCCACCCCGCCACGACGGAGAGGAGCCGGGGAAGGAGCTTCCTGCCGACGAAAAACATAAGGGCAAGAAAGAGGATCGACTTGAGCACCGCCACGACGAGCATGGGCAGGCCGGAAGCGGGATCGCTGAGCTGGGGAAGGATGATCATCATGGGGATGATGGCAAGATCCTGGATGATCAGCATGCCGATCATCACCCTGCTGGAGAGGGTCCCAAGGAGTCCTCTTCCCATGAGGGTCTTCAGGGTCACCATGGTGCTGGAAAGGGAGAAGACCGCGCCCAGCCATGCCGCGCTTGCGGGCGGCCAGCCCATCCGGATGCCCACCCACCAGCCGAAAGCCATGGTGAGCAGGATCTGCACGGGGGTGCCGAAAATGGCGATCCTCCGAACCGGCTTGAGCTGCTCCAGTGAAAACTCCAGGCCCAGGGCAAAGAGAAGGAGGGCCACGCCGATTTCGGCCAGGAGCTCGATCTCGTGAATATCGTCGATACGGATGCCCCCGGTGTATGGCCCCACGACGATTCCGGCCAGGATATATCCCAGAATCAAGGGTTGCCTCAGTATGCGGGCAATAAGGGCGCCCCCCAGGGCGGCCACCACGATAACGACAATATCTGCTGCAATTCCCATGGAAGCGTTCTCCCGGTATAAAAATGATGGCCGGCAACGGAAGCGCCGGTGGATGATGTTCGCGTGCTTTTATTTCAGGCTGAAAAGGGTTTCGGTATTGATTACCCCGGTCAGTCCAGTGGGTACCTCGCTGCCTTCACGATCGCTTAGTGTTGGAAGGTCGGGGTTCAGCATGGCCGTCACATATTCCCTTTGCGTTTAAGGTTCGTATCAGGGAGAATTGGGTTATTGTTAGATTATTTTATGACCTTTTACCAGTTTTTTTACTTGCGGGACAATAATGAAAAAAGATGATGACTTTTCCTTAACAACTCTCATATCATTAACAGAATGTCGCGGCGAAACGATACGGCGGGCCGCATGTTTGATCGATTCGTGAAGCCGTGGAACGTATCAAGCGAGTTGAGAAAGGGGATCTCGAATTCCCTCGGAAAACCATGAGAAGGGGGCGGGGAATCAGCCGGGCGTTAAATCATGAATCCATGAAAGCGGTGTTGTCCGAGTCTAGGAGAGGTAAGGAGTTTCCCGGCAAACAGGGAAAGCAGGGCCGGTGAACCGGTCGATCGCAAACTTATGAATCTATAAAATGTATCGCCGGGGTTCAGTGAAACTGTCTTTGGACGGCTCGGGCGAACGGGGGAAATATGAGCAAATCCTATCGTGATATTATCGCGGCATTTTCAAATGCCGCCGGCGTTTCCGGCTTCGAGGACGATGTCCTGGCGCAGGCCCGGAAATTCGCGGCGCCTTCCATGGAAATAGAGGAGGACCGGATCAGGAACCTCTACCTGCGCCCAAAGGGTAACAAGGGGAAGCGCCCGGTGGTGATGGTGGACGGCCATGCCGACGAGGTGGGCTTCATGGTGCAGCTTATCAACAGGAACGGCACCCTGAAGTTCGTTCCCATGGGGGGCTGGTCTCCCCAGGTGGTCATGGGGCAGAAGGTCCGGGTGAGGAATGTCGAGGGAGAGTACCTGCCGGGGGTGATCGGCGCCAAGCCCCCCCATTTCGCGGGGCCCCGGGAGAAGAACGGGCTTGTTGACATCCCGGCCATGTTTATCGATATCGGGGCCTCGTCAAAGGCCGAGGTGGAAGAGGATTACAGGGTCGCCCCAGGAGCGCCGGTGGTGCCCCATGTGGACTGCACATTCGATGAGAAGCGGGGGCTGATGATGGGCAAGGCTTTTGACTGCCGCCTGGGGTGCGCCGCCGTGATCGAGACCCTTAACGCCCTTGAAGGCGCCTCCCTGAATGTTGATCTGGTGGGCACCCTCACCTCTCAGGAGGAGGTGGGCCTCAGGGGGGCCCGGGTGGCCTCGAGAACGGTGGAACCCGATGTGGCCGTGATATTCGAGGGCACCCCCGCGGATGATGTTTTCCAGGATGAGATATCCGCCCAGAGTGTCCTGCGGAAAGGCCCCCAGATCCGTCACCGGGACGGCTCCATGGTGGCCAATCCAAGGTTCGTGAGCTTTGCAAGGGAGGTTGCCCAAAAGGCGAATATACCCTTCCAGGACGCGGTCAGGGAAAGCGGCGGGACCAACGGCGGCATCGTGCACCTTGCGGGGGAAGGCGTTCCCGTGGTGGTGATCGGGGTGCCTGTCCGGTATATCCACGCGCCCCACGGTATCGCGGCCATGGCGGACTTCGAGGCGGCCGTGCGGTGGGGGGGCGAGCTCATTAAAAGGCTGGACGAGGAGGTCATCGGGAGATTTTAGACGGCTGGGGGGATCTTCTCCCCCCGCTTTCAAGCTTTACGGCGAACGCGCCGGTCGGTAAGGTCCATGGGCCGATCGAATTCTTCTTGACGGTCATGGTAATGGATATGCCGGCGTCTGAGCATGGTAAACGCACGACAAAAGAATGCCTCATTATCTTGAGTAATACCAACACATAAAGCCTAAGGAGCGATCGTGTGAACCCATGGTTCCGCGTTCCTTTACTTGAGGTGCCGGCTTCCTGCTTACTTCGGGGAAGGTCCCTGTCTCTTCCAAGATCCACACCTTTTCCTGGTGCGGATTTTGGAAGTTGTGATATTTCCAACCCATGGTTCCGATGGTGACCTCCACGGAGCATCTGTATTCCCCTCCGCCCCATGTGTCCCCTCAAAAAAACACCTCCGAGATCCCCATGGATAGTCAATTCATGCGCAAATGCTCGTTCCCCCCTCTCCCCAATAAAGTGTCCGCCTGAAGGGAAACCGGTCGCGATAATACGAAAGCGGCATGTATTGTGCAAATATTTAACCGCGATTTTCATGTGTTAAGGAAATCTCGGCATGGAGCGGTACCAGAATCACCTGGAAGAACCGTCGGGGGGAGAGCCTCGATCGTTTATTTCGTTGAATCCGTGTTGAATTTCCCATGGAGTGGCAGGAACTAATATTGAATAGAAATTGATCTGGAATTGAAGAGGGTGAAATTTAAAGAAAAGTTGAAGTTGTTAAGTGTCGTTTGACAGGTGTCAAATCGGAGTTGATGTTTATGTAGTTCAGTAATTGATAAACATCATGACAACCCGGGACGGGGCGGCGGGGTTTACTGCACGGTTTTCATGTAGAAAGAGCTGTGGTATAGTACCCCGTAACGAAATCTTACTGAAAAGTCCTAGTGCCTGTTCGCAAACAACTCCGCTGAACCGGCAATGCTCTGTATACGAGAACTCTCTTTTATCTACCGAAACAGCGACGCGGATTCGGTCGCGTTTCTAATGTCATCTGGAACAAGACATACAGGTGTTTGTATCGGTTTGTCTCCGTTGCCTTGTTCCCGGAAGGGGCAATGCGGTATGCGCCTGCATGGCGAACGGCTGTTGGGAATGGCCGTTGTACCCATGACCCGACCGGATTTCCGCATCCGTTTGTCATGGTAGGCATAACGGGAACCGCCCTGCCCGTGTCGTCTTCGACGGGGATTCGGTTTGGAAGAAAAATCGCCTCATAATGAATTATCCCGGTCCGTTGGGCCGGGGCAGCGTTTACAGTGTTTGGCAGTTTAATCCATGAGCCGGTGATGCCGATTGCTCAGAAACCGAAAAAGGAGGAATTATGGTGAGGAGGGCCGGTTTAGCTTTTCTCTTATTGGGGATGATTCTGTTTTCAACCCAAGCCCCGTGCCAGGACGGCGAAACCCTTTTTATGACAAAATGCGGTAGTTGCCACAAGGCAGGGGGAGAGGTAAAGACCTTTGCTCCCGTCAAGTACGCTTCGAGTCAGTGGAAAAGGTTTTTTAAGCGAAACAAGCATAAAAGAAAAAAGGATATCGGGGATCTGTTCACGGCCGGAGAGCTGGAACTGATCAAGGAATACCTGATGGACCATGCCGCCGATTCCGATCGACCCATCGCGGCCGGACTTAAATAACTCTGTGAGAGGGAATACCAGACTATGCGAAAAATATGGATCATTGCGTTTTGCGCGTTTTATTTAATGTGCGGACTGCCCCCCGCCTCGGGGGAGGATGTGAAAATCGACAAGGCCCTGCTTGAAAAAATCCTTGCCCGGCAGGACATGCTGGAGAAGAAAGTCGAGGCCCTTCAAAAGAAGCTGGGAGACAACGCCGCCCCCGCGGCGCCCGATTCCGAGACAAGCGAAACGCTTCAGTACCTTGAAGAGGATGTGGAGGATATCAACGAGCGGCTCGACGTGGTGGAAAGAAAGTCGATTCTCGACAGGGTTCAGATCAGCGGCGACCTTCAGGTGAGAATGGAAGATTTTCACTACGACGACATGGTGGTCAACAGCCTCACGGGGCAGAAGGAAAACCGCAGCTCAAACGCCATCGGGTCTACCCGCGCCCACCTCAACCTGAGGAGCGACATCACGGACAACCTGATCTTTCATTCAAGGCTCACCTATTATAAACTGTGGGGGGGCACCGATTTCGGCTCCGAGCCCGGCGACTGGAGCCACCCGAGCTTTCCGGATCCGGACGGAGATTTCCACGTGGAGCGCCTGTACGCCGATTACTTCTGGGAGGGCACGCCCCTCTCGTTCACATTCGGTCGCCTTCCCTCCACCGAGGGGCCACCGAGCGGTTTCAAGAATTACAAGACAAGAAAATCCACATGGCCCAAGCTCATGCTGGACGCCGAGTCCGACGGTGTGATCGGAAACCTCGTGCTGGACAAGTGGACGGGCCTGAGCAACAACGTCTTCCGGGTGGGCTACGGCAAGCTCCGGCAGAATTACCTGAAGTTCCAGGGAAGCGAGATCGAGGACACGGAGGCCCTGGCCATTGCCGTCGAGGCCGAACTGCCCTGGTTCAAGGATTCCTTTATCTGGCTCGGTTACATCAACGTTCAGGATGTGGGCGTGCTTGACGAGCTGCCGGAATCCGCGGCCCCCCTGACGGTGATGGACTATCCCGCCAACAAGAGCGCGGGGGATATCGACGTGTTCAACGTGCATGTCCAGATACCCGACATCAAGAAGAGCGGCCTGAGCTGGTTCGGCTCCTTCAGCCTGATGGATATCGATCCGGCGAAAAGGGGAACCGTCATCGGCAATATCCCGGTGCTGACGCCCCAGGGGGTTGCCTTCGTGGAGAACGAGGTGGGGATGTACGGCGACTCCCTCCACGGCAACCTCGGCAAGAGCCGGAGCGCCCATGCCTTTTACACGGGGGTAAGCTACAGGATTCCCTGGGAGGCCATGAAGTTTCCCCAGATCGGATTTGAGTACAACTACGGCTCCAAGTACTGGACCGGTTCCCTCAACTCCGGCGGCGGCGATATCCTGAACAAGTTTGACGTAAACGGCAGTGTCTACGAGCTTTACTATATCCAGCCGATCATCAAGAAGCGCATGTTCTGCAAGTTCGGCGCCATCTACATGGATTACGATTACTACAACCCCTTCAGCCTCTACGGGGTACAGTCCGAGAGCGACATGGCGGTTCGAAACTTCTATGTCCAGGCGGATGTACGATTCTGATCCTTGTTTTTCATGAAGCAAACCCGCCGGGACCTTCCCGGTTCCGGCGGATTCTCGTACCCGGGAGCGTGCCGCCGTTGTTTCACGGGGCTCCAAGGCGTTTCCCCCCGCCCTCCCGGGTCGATTCATTCTTGACGGCCCCAGGTCATTTCCCAAAAGAGGTACGGTTATGTTGAAAATGAACTTGAAGATGAAAACACTGCTCGGTTATCTCACGGTGGTGGTGTTGATCGTTGTCGTGGGGCTGATTTCCGTTTTCAGGTTTAACTCCCTTGGCAAAAGGGTGAATTACCTGACGGGCGAGGTCGCCGAGAAGGTGCGGCTGGCGGAGCGGATCGAATCGAGTATTCTCTCCATGAAGTCGTCGGTGGAAAAATATATCTACCTGAGTAAAAAGGAGGATGAGGCCGCCTCGGAGAGCCGTATCGCGGAGGTGGAAAAAACCCTTTCGGAAGCCGAAAAAAGAATAAGCGACGAGGCCGACAGGAAGATTCTCGTGGAAATCAAGAAGCTGGTGGCGGCCTACGTGGAAAATTTCAGGAATGTGGTGATCCGCTACGATGCCAGGAAATTATCCAACGAGGAGCTCCGCGCCATGGGCGGGGAGGTGGAGGATTTGTTCGGCGAACTCATGGACGAGGGAGGAAACGGTTCCGGGCTTAAGAAAAGCTATTCCGGCTTTCTTCCCCTGCGCCGAACCGTTGAGATTTACGCCGTTGATTTCGACGAAAAAAAGGCGGCGTCCGCCCTGGAGGGCCTGGAATCCCTTGCGGCGGACCTTGAAGGGGGAGGCGTTCCCGAGGACCTGCTCTACGCGGTGGAGGACTACCTCGATGCATTCGACGGTTTTGTTGCCGTGTCCCGGAAGATGGACCAGGAGATCGGGGAGCGCCTACTGCCCCTGGCCCCCCAAATCGTATCCCTTGCAAAGGAGATCTATCTTTCCGGCTGGAAGGAGATGGACGATTCCCGGCATATCATCGAGGGGCAGGTCAAGGGAACCGGCAAGACGATCATCGTGATCATGGCCATTGCCGGCTGTTTCGGGTGCGGCATCGCCCTCCTTTCCGCCTCCATGATCGTCAGGCCCATATCCGAGGTGGTGCAGGGCATCTCCCGGGTGGCCGAGGGAGATTTCACCCGCCCCCTGGAGGTGAAGCAGAAGGACGAGATCGGGGCCCTGTCCCTGTCCACCAACAACATGATCGCCAGCCTCGCCGAGATGCTCAAGGAGCTTTCCGGGGATATCGACACCCTGTTTTCCGCATCCGGCGAGCTCTCCCATATCTCCCGGAGCATGTCTGAAAAGGCGGGGGAGTCCCGGGAGAAGTCCACGAGCTGCGCCGAGGCGGCCGAGGATATGAGCACCCGCATGGCCTCCGTGGCATCGGCCAGCAAGATGGCGGCGGACAATATCAACATGGTGGCGTCGGCCATCGAACAGATGTATGAAACATTTGAAAATATTGTGCAAAAATATGAACAGGCCGGCACCATCACCCGGGAGGCCGTGGCCCAGACGGAAACCGCCTCGGGCAACGTGAACAGCCTCGGGGAAGCGGCCAGGGAGATCACCCGGGTCACGGAGGTGATCACCGGAATTTCCGAGCAGACCAACCTCCTTGCCCTCAACGCCACCATCGAGGCCGCAAGGGCCGGGGACGCCGGAAAGGGATTCACGGTGGTGGCCAACGAGATCAAGGAGCTTGCCCGCCAGACATCCGACTCCACCGCCGATATCAAGGAGAAGATCGACGGGATCACAAGGTCCGCCGGCACCACCGTCAAGGAGATCGAAAGCATTTCCGGCATTATCGGAAGCGTCAACGAGATCGTCTTCGAGACAACGGATCAGGTAAAGGATCTGTCGGTCACGGCCAAGGAGATCGCCGAAAACGTGGTCCAGGCCTCGTCCGGCATCAACAACGTCAACGAAAACGTGGACGAAAGCTCGGCCGCCGCTTACGAGATCGCCAGGGATATGGTGGATGTGAACAACGCGGCCGGTGAAATGGCGGACAGCAACGACCTTGTGAACACCAGTTCCGAGAGGTTGTCCACCATGGCCGGCAGGCTCAAGGAGATGGTGAGCGCGTTCAAGATCGATTCCGACCGGAGCGGTCAAGAGGAGGCCGGGAGCGCTTAATCCTTAATCGGTGACGGAGGTTTTTCCTCGAAGCAAATAGGGAACTCCGGGGCGTCCCGCCCCGGACTGAGTGCCCTTGGTTTTGGTACGCTTCCTTTTTCCCACATGGCGTTCAAAAGCCTCATCCAGTATTGAGATGGGGCTCACCTTGTGTACATGGGCTTTTGATTCAGAGCTTGATGTTCGGCGAATTCCAGGTAGGCGGTGATCACGCGATTGAGGATGCTGAGTTCTTTGGGCGTCAGGCAATTCTTGGTGATAGCCGCCTCGCTAAAATGACATCGAGGTTGAAAAAGTCGATTTGCCGGCGGACCTCTTTTGAGCCTTCCGTTTGAACTGTTGCATATTTTGCAATAGTTTCCTCTCGCGTTAGTTCGCTTTCCTTTTAAATATTCCAGATATGCCGTGAGATGACCGACTTGTCTCGCTGGAAGAGTTCTGTCAACAGGTTGAGCAAAAACCGGCAGGTCTTGGATGAGCGCAGTCTTGATAGAGCGGAGTGTTACAAGTTTGGTATAGAGGTTGCCAACTTTGTGGATAGTCGAAGCCATGATTTTTTTGAAAATTGTGAAAAGGGTGCTGCGGTTCCATCCGTTGGTAAGAATCTGTTGAATATACCACAGGCGCGAAGACTGCTTTTTGACCTTTTCCTTCAGTAGAAAAATATGACCCAATGGATTTTGCGTCACGAGGTGCGTCAGTTTGGAAGTCGGTGTCAATTGTGCAACAGGCTGTTGCACAATTGAGCGTTGAAGTAAGGGGAAAACTCCGGGGCGCGGAGTCCGGGGCTATTCGTCGGGCAACTCCGTGAGACCCAGCTGCTCCAGTGCCCATTGGTGCATTTGCTCCAGTATGGGAAACAGGCTGTGTCCCCTGGGGGTGAGATGGTACTCCACCCTCGGGGGCACCTCGGGATATACTGTTTTTTCAAGCAATCCGTCTGCCGCCATCTCCTTGAGCTGCTGGGTCAGCATCTTCTGGCTGACGCCGGGAACGATCCGTTCCAGCTCCTTGAACCGCATCTTTCCCTGGTGCAGGTGCCAGAGGATCAGGCATTTCCATTTTCCGCCCACGATTCCGATGGTGACCTCCACGGGGCACCTGAATTCCTTTCCGTTCCATTCCACCATAAAAAAATATCTCCCGGATTCCCCGTTGTTTGTCAATTCATACCAAAAGGTTCGTTTTCCCCTCAAAAGTACCTACTTGAACGGTTCTCAGACCGCAATATAATTCAACCAAATCGAACGGCCCCTGTCAAACTGCCTCTGACAAACAGCCTCTGAAGAAAGGCCTCTGTTAAGCGGGCGGCGCCGGCGGTCGGTCGCTGTCCAAAATGTCCAGGCGAGTCGGGCGAACCCGTCGGCCCGGAAAAATCGGGCCGGCGTTTATCGGGAAACGGCGGTGTACAGGATAAATGCCTGCTGATTGACCATTATAAAACACAACTCTCATCAAAGGAGAATCAAAATGACCTACCCAAGAACCTTTTCCCATATCGGCATATCCGTCACCGACCTGGACCGGGCGGTGAAATTCTACACGGAAACCCTGGGATGGTATGTGATCATGCCCCCCACGGAGGTGGTGTCGGACGATTCCGCCATCGGCGTCATGTGCGACGACGTATTCGGAAAGGGCTGGAACCGGTTCAAGATCGCCCATCTTTCCACCGGGGACAAGATCGGCGTGGAGCTGTTCGAGTTCGAGAATGCCGAAAAACCGGCCGACAATTTTGAATACTGGAAGACCGGTGTGTTTCATATCTGCGTTCAGGACCCCGATGTGGAGGGGCTGGCCCAAAAGATCGTGGAAAACGGCGGGAAGCAGAGAATGCCGGTCAGGGAATACTACCCCGGAGAAAAGCCCTACCGGATGGTCTACTGCGAGGACCCATTCGGCAACATCATCGAGATTTACTCCCACAGCTATGAACTCACCTACTCGGCGGGGGCCTACAAGTAAGGTCCGGGAAACCCGGCATACGCTTGTTCCGAGGGGGCCGGCCAATGAGTGTGCCTTCCGGCACCCCTTGAGTCGGGGCGTTCCTTTTCCAGCTGCCTTGTCGGCGGCCGGGCACAACTACCGCAGGTTGTGCCCGGCTCTGACAATGTAAAAGCATTCTTTTACACTTTATTTCGAGCATGGGCGGTGCGATAGCCTTTCAGAGGCGCCCGGCGGTTGGATGGGGGGCGTGCCTTGTGGCCCTAGGCTCGGGGAGATCACCGGGGCAATTTCAAAATTGACATGTTGGCTAAAGGGGTTGTATACTTTCTCACTTTGTTTGAAGGGGATATTAACGTGTTGAATTCGGAAGTAATACTATTTTCTTAACGGGCACGCTGGATGAACGGGGCTGGTGAGCCGGTGGTCGCGGAAAAATATGATTAAAAAGACACTCTCCACTTTTGTCCTGTGTTTGCTTGTGTTTATGGCGTGTTATGGTCGGGTTGAGATTGCGTCGGCCGTTGAGGAGTTCCAGAGAGCCTCGCTGGATGCCCTGTTGACAGTTGAGGAAAAGGAGTGGCTCGGGCAAAAGACGCGTATCACGGCGGCCGGCCCCAAGGCCTTTCCCCCTTTTCACTTTTACACGGAGGAGGGGGAGCTCCGGGGCATCGCTTCGGAGTATCTTGCCTTTTTTTCCGAAATCACCGGAGTCGGGTTTGAGTTCGTTCCGAACATCCCATGGCCCGATGTGCTGGATCTGGCCAAAAAACGCGAAATAGACCTCATCGGGTGCGTGGGAAAGAGCAGGGAGCGGGAACGCTTTCTCCATTTCGGTGAGCCGTACCTCTCCTTCCCAATGGTTATCCTCACCCAAAAGGATGCCCCGTTCATCGGCGGACTCGGGGACCTGGCCGGAAAAAAAGTTGCGTTTATCAAGAAGGTGATGACGTATGACTGGGTTCTCGCCGAGGGCGTCGAGGTGGAACCGGTGTTCGTGGATACGCCGCTTGATGCACTTGAGGCGGTTTCCCTGGGAAACGCCCTTGCCGTGATCGACAACCTTGCCGCAAGCAGTTACCTGATCCAGAAGAAAGGCTTGTCGAACCTCAAGGTCGCGGCACCGACTCCGTTTGGCAACTATGATCTGTTTTTTGCAGCACCCGGGGAGGATGCCGTTCTGGTCTCCATTTTGAACAAGGCACTCGGCCTCATGCCCCTTCACCGCCAGATGGAGATCAGGAACCGCTGGCTCTCGGTGAGATACGAGCACGGGATTCGGCCGATGGAGGTTTTCCTCTGGATCGCCGGTATTGTCATGGCGGCGGCTGTCCTGACCTCGCTGGCACTTTTCAGGAGCAGGCGGAGACTGAAAAAGGCCGAGGAGAAGTATCGCGGCATTTATGAAAACGCCATGGAGGGGATCTTTCAGGTATCCGGGACGGGTGGTTTCATCGAAGCCAACCCGGCCATGGCTTCGATACTCGGTTTCGAATTCGCCTCGGAGCTCCTCGGCACCGACGGAATCTTCAACGGGCACCTGCTCTCCCTCGGAGAGAACCGGCGACTGTTCGACCGGGCCATGGCGTCCGCCGGGCAGGTTGTGGCAATGGAGCTCCAGGGCAGGCGGAAGGACGGAAGCGTCTTCTGGGGATCGCTCACCGCCCGGAAGGTGGATCAAGGCGGCGGTTCCCATACCGTTTACGAGGGGACGCTCATGGATGTCTCCGAGCGCAAGGAGAGGGAGGAAGCCCTGCGCGATCGCGAGGCGTCCGAGGCCGCCAACCGGGCCAAGGGTGACTTCCTGGCCCATATGAGCCACGAAATCAGGACCCCCATGAATGCGGTCATCGGCATGTCCCACCTTGTCCTGCAAACCGACCTGTCTCCCAGGCAGCAGGATTATATGACCAAGATCCACTCCTCGGCGTATGACCTGCTGGGGATCATCAACGATATCCTGGATTTTTCAAAGATCGAGGCCGGAAAACTCCTCCTCGAGAAAACCGAGTTCAAGCTGGATTCGGTGCTGGACACCATCGCCACCCTGATCACCCACAAGGCGGAGGAGAAGAACCTGGAGGTTGTTTTCCACGTGGATCCGGAAACCCCCCAGCAACTCAAGGGCGACCCCCTGAGGCTCAGCCAGGTTCTGACCAACCTGGCCAATAATGCCGTGAAGTTCACGGAAAAGGGGGAGATTGTCGTCTCCGTCTCCTGCACGGCCTCGGGGGAGAGGGAGGTGGAACTTCTCTTCAGGGTTCAGGATACGGGCATCGGCATGACCTGCGAGCAGATGGACAGGCTTTTCAAGTCCTTTTCCCAGGCCGACGGTTCCACGACCCGAAAATACGGCGGCACCGGGTTGGGGCTGGTGATCTGCAGGCGTCTTGTGGCGATGATGGGGGGGGAGATCAGGGTGGAGAGCCGGCCTGGGTGGGGAAGCGAATTTTCCTTCAACGCCCGGTTCGAGACCGGCAAAACGGTGGACTCGAATTTTGACACGAGCAGGGTCAGGGGGCTCAAGGTTCTGGTTGTGGACGACAACTCTGCCGCGCGGGACAGCCTCAAGGCCATGCTCGAGGGCCTCACATTCGTGGTGGACACGGCGGATTCCGGGGAGACGGCCCTTGAAATGGTCAAGTCGGCCTCGCGCCGGGAAGTACCCTACAGGTTGATTTTGATGGACTTCAAGATGCCGGGCATGGACGGGATCGAGGCTTCCGGGCTGATCAAGACGAGCACCGGCCTTTCCGATACGGTGGCCATCCTCATGGTGACCGCCCACGGCCGGGAGGATATTGTCAGCCGGGTGCAAAAAGCCGATCTCGACGGCTTTTTGCACAAACCGGTGAACCAGTCGCTGCTCTTTGATGCCGTCATGGACGCCCTTGGGGAACACCATCGTCGGCGGGTGGATGCGATCGGCGATATGCGGCTCAAGACGGAGCGCCTGAAGACCATCAAGGGGGCCCGGGTCCTGGTGGTGGAGGACAACCGACTGAACCGCCAGGTGGCCGTTGAATTGCTGACTTACGCGGGGATGATGCCCGAATGCGTGGAAAACGGCCGCGAGGCTGTCCAGGCGGTTCAAACCCAGCAGTACGATCTGGTGCTCATGGACGTTCAGATGCCGGAAATGGACGGATACGAGGCAACGCGCCGCCTTCGGGCCGACGGGCGGTTCCGGGAACTGCCCATTGTGGCCATGACCGCCCACGCCTTTGCCGGAGACCGGAACAGGTGTCTGGAGGTGGGAATGAACGACCATATTACCAAACCCATTGATCCGGAAGTGCTGTACGACGCCCTGCTGGCCTGGATTAAATCCGGCAGGCGGGAGATGACAAGGGAGGTTCCCCTGGTTGTCGAACGGGAAAATGTCGTTATTCCGGAAATAAAAAACCTGGATGTGGCAAGGGGCGTTCGAATGGTCGAGGGCAACAGGGCGCTTTACCTCAAACTGCTGATGGGTTTCAAGGACGATTATAAGGAAATCCGTCAACAGTTGGAGGAGCTTAAAGGCGCCGGGGACATGGAGGCCCTCGAACGACTGGCGCACACCGTCAAGGGCATGGCCGGAACCCTGGGTGAAGATCGCCTGAGCCGCGCGGCGGGGGAGTACGAAGAGGGGCTGCGTACCGGAAAAACAGCTGAATATGAGGCGCTGCACCTGGCATTTTCAACGGCATGCGGCGATTTCATCGGGGCGCTGGCGGTACTTCCCGGAGGCAACGGGGAGAACGGGGCCGAGGCCCGGGACACCGCGCCCGACGAAGAGAAGGCCCTGTCCCTGCTCAAGTCCATCAGGGAGCTGCTCCTCAGGGACGACTCCTCGGTAACGGATCTCTTTCCGCAGCTGGAGGCGGCGCTCTCGGGAACCGGTTTTGGCGGGAGACTGGTGGAGATGCGGGATCTGGTGGAGGATATCGAGTACGAGGCCGCCATTGAGATCCTCGAAACGCTGGAAGGCGAACTTGCGGCCCGAAGGTAAGGCGTATGGCGTCGTATCCATCACGTTCCACCGTGGTGTGTATGCTGTTCTGAACAACTCATGGGCGCGACACCGGTATATGGGGAAACGCGCCTGAAAAGGCTGGATAAAGAATGTTGGATTACAAGCCCCGCATCCTGGTTGTGGATGATGAAAAATTCAATCGAACGGTTCTGACAGACCTGCTCAAGGGGGAATATACGGTTGCCCTGGCCAAGGACGGTAAGCAGGGGGTCGACAAGGCGCACTCGGAATTCCCGCCGGACCTGATTATTCTCGATGTCATGATGCCCGGAATGGACGGTTACACGGCATGCCAAAGGCTCAAGGAGTCTCCGTTGACCCGGGATATTCCGGTAATTTTTGTAACGGCAAAGCAGGATGCCGAGGATGAGCGCCACGGGCTCAGCGTTGGGGCCATAGACTATATTTCCAAGCCCTTCAGCCCGGCCATCGTTCTTGCCCGGGTGCGAAATCATCTGGCGCTTTCCAATGCGAGGAAAAAACTTGCCGAAGCCCATGCCATGCTTGCCCTGAAAAACAAGGAGCTGGAGGCGCTTGCCACTCGTGATGCGCTGACGGGGTTGAGCAACCGTTTTGCCCTGGACAAGGCAATGAACCGTGAGCTGAAAAAGGCCGGACGCTATGAGCGCCCCCTCTCCCTGATCATCCTGGATGTGGACAACTTTAAAGCGGTCAACGACGGTTACGGCCATCCGGTGGGTGACCAGGTGCTCAAGCAGATGGCCGAGTTGATACGGGGTTCGGTTCGGGAATCGGATGTTCCGGGGCGCTGGGGCGGTGAAGAGTTCCTCGTGATCTGCCCGGAAACAGACCGCGGGGGAGCCCTGATCCTGGCGGAAAATCTTAGAGGGCGAATTGAAGACAACGCCTTTCCCGTTCCCGGCAACATAACCGTAAGTTTGGGATGCGCCGCTTACGAAGCCGGTGACTCAGTGGAGAATCTGATTAAACGGGCGGACCAGGGCCTTTACAAGGCCAAGGAGGGAGGGCGTAACCGGGTTGAAGCGGGGTAGTTTCCCCACGCACATGCCCCCCGTTCAACTCTCGTCCGTAAGGGGGGCCAGCCGTCTTGTCGGTTTTTTCACGGGTTCTTCTTAAGGTTGTACTTCCGGATAAGGTAGTAGAGGCGGCTCTTGCTCACGTCGGACACCTCGGCGGCGATGTCCAGGTCCCGGTTGTGGCGCTTGAGAAGGGCCTTCAGGTAGATGGATTCGAGCCTGCCCATGGCCTTCTCCCGGAACTCCTTGAGGGAGGGAAAGGAATCCCCTTCATAGAGATCCGACAGCACGTAATCCGATTTCCCGGGGGACTTTGCGGTCTTTGACGCCTGGGCGTCCCCGTCCGGCAGGGTCTTGTTGGCGAAGTTGATCCGGATGCGGTCCGGCAGGAACATGGGGTAGAGGACCGGCAGTTCGGGGTCCGATACAACGGCCTTTTCCAGGGCGTTGATCAGCTCCCGGACATTGCCGGGCCAGTGGTAGGCCTCCAGCATCTCGAGGGTCTCGGGGAGCAGGGCCTTGGTCTTCATGGACTGGCGCTTGCAGATGCGGTGGAGGTAGTGCTGGGCCAGGAGCTGGATATCCTCCGGCCGCTCCCTCAGGGGGGGGAGCCCCACGGTGAGGGATTTGAGGCGGTGCAGGAGATCCTGCCGGAACTTGCCCTCCTCCGCCATCCGGTCCAGATTCCTGTTGGTGGCGGAGATCAGCCTGAAATCGCTTTCCACCTCTGCGGAACTTCCCACGGGCCTGAACCTCTTCTCCTGGAGCACGCGCAGAAAGGTCTTCTGCATGGAGAGGGGCAGCTCTCCGATCTCGTCCAGGAAGAGGGTGCCCTTGTCCGCCTGTTTGATCAGCCCCTCCGACGCCCGGTCCGCGCCGGTAAAGGCGCCCTTCACATGGCCGAAGAGCACGCTTTCGGCCAGGGTTTCGGGCATGGCCGAGCAGTCCACCACGATATAATCCCCGCAGGCTTCGGGGTCGTTGTCGTGAACGGCCTTGGCGAAGAGTTCCTTGCCGGTGCCCGTTTCTCCAAGGATCAACACGTTGGCCCGGGATGCGGCGCATTGGGCGATCTGGGCAATGGATCTCTTGATCCCCTCGCTCTCGCCCACGATGCCCCCCGTGTCCACCACCGTGGGGACCATCCGTTTCTGTTTTGCCCCGCGATAGTCCACGGCCCTCTTCACGAGGAGGCCGATCTGGTCCTTGTTGAAGGGCTTGGTGATATAGTCCCAGGCCCCGTTCTTGATGGCGGTGGCCGCGCCCCGGGCATTGCCCAGGGCCGTGATGATGACCACCTCCGGGAGGGAGGGGCTCCGCCGGATCTCCGACAGGGCCTCCAGGCCGTCTCCGTCGGGCAGGCTCACGTCCAGGAACACGAGGTCGATCCCGCCGCCTTTGAGCGCGGCAAGCCCCTCTCCGAGGGTCGCGGCGGACCTTGCCTCGTGGTTCAACCGTTCTATGCGCACCGAGAGGCTCTCCCGGATCAACTCCTCATCATCGATGATCAGAATGACCGCCATGTGATTTATCCTTGTCGCTTTTTGTGAGGACCCGCCGAATCGTCGTTGCCATATGGTGACTCAGCACCGGTTTTTTCAGGACCGCATCGAACAGGTCGATTGTCTCCCTGCCGCACTCCTCGAGGAAACCGGTGGTGAGCACCACGCGGATTTCCGGCATGGCGGCCCGCGCCGCCTTGCAGAGGAGGTCCCCGGTCATCTCCGGCATGGTCAGGTCGGTGATCAGCAGGTCGTAAGGCGGGGGCGACGCCGCAAGATGGGCCGCCGCTGCCGGGGCGCTGTTAAACAGGCTCACCTCGTATCCCAGTGTCGTAAGGAACTCCCCCGCAAGCTGGGTCAGGCTCATTTCGTCGTCCACGAAGAGGATGCGGCCGGTGCCTTCGGGCAGGGGCGTATCGGGAACCTCCCGGGGGGCGCGAGCGGGGGAGGGGGCGTCCATTGCCGGCATGTAGACGTCGAAGCGCGACCCTTCCCCTTTTTTGCAGGAAACCGCCATGAAGCCGCCCATGTTTTCCACGATCTCCCGGACCACCCAGAGCCCCATTCCGCTTCCCCGGCCCCTGGATTTGGTGGTGAAAAAGGGCTCCGTTATCCGCTTTTGCATCTCTTCATCCATTCCGGGGCCCGTGTCCCCGACCCCGAGGCGGACAAAGGCGCCGGGGAAAACCCCTTCCCGGTTGCCGATTGCCGCCTTGTCCAGTTGATGATCCGTCAGCTCGATGGACAGGACCCCGCCCCTCTCCTCCATGGCGTGGGAGGCGTTGACGGCCAGGTTCATGAGGATCTGGTGGATCCGGGTGATGTCCGTGGTCACCTTTTGGGCGGCAATGAGGCGGTGTTTGATTTCGATGCCCTCGGGCAGGGTGGCGGACAGGAGCCTGGATACCTCCTTGACCACCGCAGTGAGGTCCAGGGGCTCGGCGCTTCTCTCCTCCGATCGGCTGTAGGCAAGTATCTGGGTCACCAGCTCCCTTGCGCGGATGCCCCCCTTGATGATGCGCTCCATCCATCGACCCATCCTCTCCGGGTGGGAGGCGCGGATGAGCTCCCTTCTGATCAGCTCCGAGAAACCCAGCATGCTCCCGAGGATATTGTTGAAGTCGTGGGCGATGCCTCCGGCCAGGAGTCCGATGGACTCCATCTTCTGTGCCTGGTTCAGGCTCTCCTCCATCATCTTCCGCTCCGTGATGTCGATGAAAAAGCCGTCCAGGTATTCCAGGTCCCCCTCCCGGTTGTACACGGCCGCGCCCTTTTCGCGGATCCATCGAACCTCCCCGTTCCCCCGGCGCAGCCGGTACTCCCTGTCCCACGGCCTGCCCGAGACCACCGCGTCCCGGATCGCATCCAGGTACCCCTGCCGGTCCCGGTCCACGATGATGCTTCGAAAGGGGATTTTTGAATCTCCGGGGGGAATCTCCGATGCCTCCCCTGTAAAAACTTCGGGCGGGTATCCCGTGACCCGGGTCACATGGGGGCTTATATATTCCATTGGCCACTCCCCGACGGGTTTGCATCGATAGGTCACGCCCCGGATATTGGCGAGTATGGATTCATAGAGTTCCCTGTCCCGGATCAGGGCCCTTTCCGCTTCCTTGTCCCCGGTGAAATCCCGGGCGACGCCCAGTATCCCCGCGAACTTTCCGTTCTCATCATACATGGGCGACTTGATTATTTCCATCTGCTTCTGGACTCCTTCGCCCACATGGAAGAAGGTCTCCTCCACGATAAAAGGCGCGCCGGAGGTGACGGCGCTGTTGTCGTACCGGGAAAAAGCCTCGGCCCTCTCCCCGAAAAGATCGTGAACGGTTTTTCCCCTGAGGGTATTCTCGTCGATGCCCGTATAGCGCTCGAACTCCCTGTTGCAGGAGATATAGACCCCGTTGGGGCCCTTGATCCAGAGGGGGTCGGGGATGGCCTGGAGCAGGGCGCGCAACCGGCGCTCCTTTTCCCGGAGATCCCGTTCCGTCCGTTTGCGGGCGGCGATCTCCCGCTTCAGGGCAAGGGCCTGCCTGCCCAGGGAGTCGGATCTTTCGGCGACCTGCCGTTTCAGCGCGCGGTTCCAGAAAAAGATGGAAAGGAGCGCGGCCATGATGCAGAAGAGGGTGATCCGGAAATTGTTTTTCTTGTAAAACGGGGGCATTTCCAGGCTTGCCCACTTGCGGTATACGTCGTCCCGTTCCTCGGGGGTGATCAGGGCAAGGCCCTTGGTCAGGATGCGGTTCAAAACGGGGAGGTCGTTTCTCGATCCGAAATGTGCCCGGTACGTAAAGTCGGTATACCCGCCGAATCGAAGGGTGGTGAACTTACCGTGCTCCACGGCGTAAACGGCCAGTGCAAGGTTCAGCAGGGCCGCATCGCTCTCTCCCGAGGCAACCGAGCGGAGGCAAGCCCTGTTGCTGATCTCCGGAACCACTTTTACCTGCTTGAAATTGTTTTTTAAATACCCCTCGCAGAGATACCCTTCGACGACCGAAACACGCATCCCGTTCATCTCCTCCAGGGTGACGCGCCCCCTTGTGGCACGGTTCACCACGATGACATAGGGGGTTTCCACGTAGGCGGGCGTATAGAGGATATTCCTTGCGCGATCCTCGCTCCAGCCGATGTCGCCGATCACGTCGATCTCTTTGTCCTGCAGTTTTTTCAGCATGTTGACCCAGATGTCGAGCTTGCTGTACCGGAATTTGAAGTTCAGCTTTTTTTCCATCAGCCTTGCATGCTCCACGGAGATTCCGCTCGGGTTTCCCCCGGCGTCGATAAATGTGTAGGGCGGGTCGTCCGGAAGGTTGGCGATGGTGATCGTCCCGTCGTGGCGGCGAAGCCACTCCCTCTCTTCGGGGGTCAGGGGATCGTTTTCAAGGGCGGCGGAAACGGCGGCATGGAAAAGGGAGAGGAAGAGGAGCAGGGCGATGGCGGCGTACCCGGCGAGGAGACCCGTTTTACCTCCCCTGAAACGGTGGCCGGGGCCTTTCCATATGAATAAATAACGGGACTGTTTCATGGATCCCCCGGAGGTTGGGTCGGTGTTGGTTCACCCCTTGTGAAGGGTGTCCGTTTAGTGCCTTCGGCGGTTTCCTCCGGTCCGCCGACGGGATCGGAGGCGTCGAGGGCCGGAATATGGATATCGAACCGGGATGCCTTGCCGTTCCGGCCGGAAACCTCCATGGTCCCCCCCATGTTCCGGAGGGTTTCCCGGATCATCCAGAGTTCCGTGCCGCTTCCCTCCGCTCCCGGTGCAAAGCGGGATGTGATAAACCTCTCCAAATCATCCCGGTTTGTTCCGCGGCCCTCGGCCGCAACGCAAAGATGCAGAAAGGGACCCTTGAAAAGGTCCTCGGGGGCATCGGTTTCGGTATCGCCCGGAAGGTGTTCCCGGAGGGTAATGGACAGCGTCCCCCCGCTCTCCCTGACGGCGTGCCCCGCATTTGCGCAGAGCTTCATCAGGAGCTGGTGAATCCTGGAACCGTTCCCCCGCACCGCCCTGTTGGATTCAAGGCGCGTCCTTACCTCGATGGTGCTGGGCAGGGAAGCCGTGAGCAGTTTCGATACCTCGCCGGCAACGGTTCCGATCCGCACCGCTTCGCTCTCCTCCCCCTCCATCCGGCCAAAGGCAAGAATCTGATCCACCAGCTCCCTGGCCCGGTTGGCGCCCTCGTGAACCTTTTCGATCCACGCTTCCATTTTTTCGGCGTTTTTCTTTTTTTCCAGATCCTCCCGGAACAACTCGATAAATCCGAGGATGCCTCCTAATATGTTGTTGAAATCATGGGAAATGCCGCTGGCCAGGATGCCGTATGACTCCATCTCCCGGGACCGGTTCAGCTGCTCCTCCATCACCTTTTGCCCGGTGATGTCGATGATGAACCCGTCCAGGTGCCCGAGCTTGCCGCCCGTATCGCGGATGGGCGCGCCCCTTTCATAAACCCAGTGGATCTCTCCGTTTCGGTGTACAATCCGGTATTCCGATTCCCAGGGCCTGTCCCCGGCGACGGCAGCACTGATAAGGTGGGTCACTCTTTTTCGGTCTTCCCGGTGGATGCAGCGGTCAAAGGAGAGGAGGGTGTTGCCCATGAAGTGTTCGGGGGGATATCCGGTGAGGAGATCCACATGGGGGCTCATATAGACAAGGGTCCACCCCCTCTCCTTCCTGCACCGATAGCTGATGCCCTGGAAATTGGAGAGGATCGATTCGAATCGATCCCTGTTGCGGATCAGCTCCCGCTCCGCCTGCCTGCGCCGGGTGATATCCCGGCCGATTCCCAGTATGCCCGTGAGGTTCCCGGCAGGATCGAGCATGGGGGTCTGTATGATCTCCAGGCGCTCGGAGCGCCCTTCGTCGGCATGGAACACTTCCGTTTCCGTAACAAGCGGGGCGTCCGAGGCCTTAACGCTCCTGCTGTTTTTCAAAAGCGCGGCGGGCGAGGGGCCCCGGGCAGGGGCGTTGTCCACCCCTTTTTCAAGTGTCCCGAGAAATCGCTTGAACTGGGGGTTGGAGGAGATGACCTTGCCGCCCGGGGTCCCGAGCCATACCGGGCCGGGGATGGTCTCGATGATGGCCTGGAGGTGGGCTTCCCCGAGGCGGAGCTCCTTTTCCGCCCGAATGCGGGATGCGACCTCCCTTTCCAGTGCGCGGGTCTGCTCTTCGAGGGAGGCGGTTCTGCTCCGAACCTCCTGCTTCAGTTTTCGGTTCCAGGTGAGCATCAGGATGATGATTCCAAGGGGCCCCAGAACGGCCGCCGCGAAATTCCCGGTTTTATAAAACGGCCCATGGTCCAGGTGGACCCATTTTCGAAAAACGGCCTCCCGCTCCTTTTCCGTTGTCATGGCAAGGCCCTTGTCGAGGATACGTTTGAGCATGGGCCGGTTGCTTCGAACGGCAAGACGTGCCGCAGCCTTGAACTCGGTGCGCCCCGCGATTCGAAGGTTCCATATCCCGTGGGTTTCCATGAGGTGGGATGCGGCGGGTAAGTTTACAACGGCGGCATCTGAAGCGTTCGTAAGGACCGAGAGCAGGCAGGAGAGGGGATCCTTTTCGGGAACAGGTTCGATGTCCGGGAAGTTGTTTTCAATGTACTCCTCCGCGTTAAAGCCTCGGACTACCGCGACCCGCATTCCCCTCATCAGGCCCAGGGAAAGCCTGCCCCGGGTCTTGTTGCCGGCAATGACCACGTAGGGAATTTCCAGATAGGGTGCCGTGAACACAAGATCCCCGGATGCTTCATGGGCTCTGAAAATGCCAGCGACAACGTTGGTTTGTGCTGCGAACAGGCGCTTTTCGGCGGTCGCGCGGTCAGGGGAGGGGATCGTCTTGAATTTGAAATTCAGTTTCCCCTCGATGAGGCCGACGTAGTCGATGGAAAGACCTCTCGGTTTTCCGTTCGTTCTCGTAAAGGCAAAGGGGGGGAAGTCCCGGATAATGCGGAGTCGAATTTGATTGTTATGTCGGGTAAGCCAGGCTTTCTCTTCCCGGGTGAGGGCGGTGTCCGCAGCACCCGCCGTTCGGCTGATAAAAATAATGGAAAGCAGGAAGGCCATGACGATAAAACGGCATTTTCCCACACCCGACCGCCCGTCGGGGCAACGGGTGCCCCCCATGAATCTTGTGCCTGCCTGGATATGGGGTTGAAGCATGAGATTCCTCGCGGAAGTCCGCCGGGCGAAATGGATGCCGTTCATGTTTGGATAAATCGACATATGTCGACCAAGGTGTTTGTAAAACCATGGATCATTTGTTCCGGAGCCTTGGGAATCGCTTCGAAAGTTACCGGTCCCGTAAAAAGCACGGTCGTCCATGAAGGGCCCTGTATCCGAAAAGCAGCTCAGGCATTGTTCCCTTTGCCGATTCGACATCGAGTCCGGTATTAAAAAACTCAGAGTGTTTACCCAAGAGTTTCGTAGAAGTTGGCCTTTCAACGCTTTCAAAAGATCTGTCTGTATCCCGGCAATCCGGAACCGGCCGTTTCAAAGGGGTAAGGCACCGTGATATATGCTTTTATGGCCCATTAAAGCTGAAGAAAAAAACAGCTTGATGATAATCGGAAATTTATATGATTCCTCCTGAAAAAGACAGAAAAAAATCACACGGCGCGCAGCCCCCGGTGACCGTGGGGAAACTTCCCGGGGGGGGGATGCGTAAAACGAGCGTTTGCCTCAGGGTGCGGGCTTGTTTTCCCATGCATGGTCACCGCCGCCCCGCGCGGCGGAAGAGGGGGGACCGGGGCGGCTGCTCAGCATCTCCTCGATAACCCCTCGAACGGCACGGGGGAGCAGCCTGCTGTCTCCCCCCACATGGGTGATCATTCTCGGCTGAAGTTTCAAAGCCCTGCCGCGAAGACGATCCGAGTTGTTCGTGAGAACGGTAAACAGTTTGATATCTATGAAGTTCCGGTGGATCTCCTCAAGGAAACCCATATCCTCTTCATCATCGACAAGAAAAACCACGACGGTTTCACCGCTCAGGCTGTGTGCAAAAACGCTGGAGAAGGCCCGGTGGTCGGCCGCCCGAACGATCCGGCACTCGTTGAAATGGCGGATCGTATCGGTGATGTTCCGGGTGATCTCCTCGAACAGTGGGTTGAATATTATAAGGTTCATCTTTCTTCCCGGGGTGGACGAGGGAGGCCCCGTTGCAGTTCCCGGCCCGGTGGCGCGGATCCGGCAACGGGGGCGTTCCACTCTATATTTTGAACAACTTTACAAGGTTGTTGAGGGACTCGGCCAGGTTTGCCAGGTCGCCGGCATTGGTCTCCACATTGGCGCTGTTCCGGGCCACCTCGGCTACCGATTGGTTCACGCCGTTGATGTCGTTTGAAATCGTTTCGGCCGTGCCGGAGGTCTGGGCAACGTTTTCGTTCACCTCCTGGATTCCCCGGGAGGCTTGCTGGAGATTCTCGGAGATCTCCCTCGAGGTTGCGGACTGCTCTTCAACGGCAGTGGCAATTCCTGCGACGATTTCGTTTACGTCATTGATAACACGTGAAATTTTCTCTATTTCGCTTACCGTGCCGTCGGTGGCGCCCTGTATGCCCTCGATCTGAGACTTGATCTGCCGGGTGGCCTCGGCGGTCTGGGCGGCAAGGTCCTTGATCTCGTTTGCCACCACGGCAAAGCCCTTGCCGGCCTCGCCGGCCCTTGCCGCCTCGATGGTGGCGTTCAGGGCCAGGAGGTTGGTCTGCTCCGATATGCGGGTGATGGTTTCGGTCACAACCCCGATGTCGCCCGCAGCCGTACCAAGATGATGGATCTGCTCGGACATGTTCCGGGCCTGGGAGACCATGTTCACGGTAATGGCCCTGGCCTTTTCCGAGTTGTCCGCGATCTCGTTGATGGTGGTGCTCATCTCCCCGGTGGCGTTTGCGACAAAATCCACGTTGGAGGCCGCCTGCTCGCTCGCGGCGGCAACGGATTGCATGCCCGAACTCATGTTGTCGGCGGCCGTTGCAACATCGCCGGTTCTTGCCGCCATGGCCTCCGAGTTGCCGGACATCTCCCCGGAGAGGTCGGTCAGGGCGTTGGAGGCGTTGTCCAGGGTCCCCGCATTGTCGGCGATATCCGAGATAATATTTCGGAGTTTTTCAATAAACTGGTTGAACCAGTCCGACAGCTCTCCCATTTCATCACGGTTGGGAATCTCGATTCGCTTGGTGAGGTCCCCTTCGCCCCGGGCAATATCCATGAGCATCTCGTTGGTTTTACGGATAGGGCTGAGGATGGAACGGACCAGCAAAAAGGCCATTGCGGTGCCGATCACAAGCCCGGTAACGATAAAGGCGATGATGATGGAGACGGCCGATTTTTCCGTCGTATCGATATCCCTTATCATGGCCGAGGAGACCCGGGCCATGGCGTCCACCCCCGTTTCCACGTTCAGGGTCGCCGACTTCGCGTTGTTTTGGGCCCTTGTCAGGTTTTCGGCATAGGTTGCCCAGCTCTTCATGTAGCTTGCTGCCGCTGTCCTAAGCTCTTCCCCCGCTTTTTCCGAGTCCTTGATTTCGGTTAGAAGTGCCAGGGTTTTTTCGGCCCCCGTATTGAAGCGCAGATGGTATAGGCTCGCAAGCCTTGCAAGAAGCATGGTCTTTTCCAGGTCGATCATCCCGCCGATCTCCCCGAAGCCGTTTGAAACGATCTTGTTCATTTCAAGGCCGGCCGTTTCAATATCGTCCACATAGACGCCGGTACAGATCACCAGGTCCCAGGGGGCGAAGTAGCGGGCCATGGTCACCTTTGGAAATACCGCGTCTCCCTGCCCCGGCTTTGTCCAGAAATATTCGGTCACGGAGCTTCCGTTCTTGACGGCATTTTTCACCAGCTCCACCATAAAGGCCTTGCCGGTTTTCTTGTCCTTGATTTTGCTGAAATCCATTCCCTCCAGCTCGATCCTGGCGCCGTGGGCGATGAGGGTGTAGTCGCTTTGCACAACGAAAAAATAGTTGTTGCCGGAGAAGTGAAGGTTGCGTATGGTCTCGAGGGCTTCATCCCTGGAATTCCCACGGGTGTGGTTGTGTTTCACGGCATCGAAACCGACCTTCAGGATATCTTCCACGTTCTTATAAGAGTAATCCATCAGGAAGTTACTGCCGGCGGCCAGGATTTCGCCCTGGATCCGCTCCTTTTCCGAAGCGATACGCCGGTCGAATATCCCGCTCATTTTCGAGGCACTGCTCTTCAGATCCTCGAGCAGGACCTTGTTGGTCTCCTTGTTTTTTTTCAACTCCACCAGGAGGTCGCCGTACTCCCGGCCCTTTTTTTCAAGGTCCTTCAACGCGGATTCTCCGGAGGCCGACGGGTCGTCCAGCAGCTTCAGCTCCCGGTTGGCTATCCCGATGATTTCACGAATGATATCGTAATCCGCGTCGTTTCCGGTTTGCAGGTATTTTTCCTGGTGCACGAGAACCTTCTCGAGATTTTTTTCCACCGTTGCAACCCGTGCCTGGCGGTGGGAAATTTCCATGACCCTGTTCAGCGAGAAATACCCGGTTAAACCGATGACGACGGTAATAATAAGAATGACGGCAAACCCGCCGATCAGCCTTGTCTTGATTTTGATCCTGTTGAACATTTTTTTTCCTCTTCTACTTGGCTGAGGCCTTGCGGCCGTAGTTCAATATCTTTAAGCCCTTCCGGTCCGGGTAAGCGCGTGACGCGATGCGAAAGCCGGCGAAGGGCTGCTTGGGGCGTTCCCTTTCCGGTTGGGGCGGTTAAACTATTTCATACGTTTTGTTCACGATGCAGGGGCTCGGAGCCCTGGGGCGTGAACTGTGTCGTCTATTATGTCCGCCTTATTTACAAAATGCGTGCCGAAACTCTCTTGTTGTGATTTTTTTTAAAAAAACAGTGTATTGTGTCGATGGGGGCCGGGTGGGAAAGGGCCGAGGCGGCAGGGAACGGGGATGTATTCGTGAAAAACAGAAATATTTTGGCGCGGGACAATAATTCCGCCCATTGTCGGGGTATGGACCGTCGAAGGCGGAAGGCACCCGATTGGTCGTTCGGGTAAGGGGCAGGTAACCTTGCCTGTTTTCAAGGGGATGCCGGCGCCTGCCGTTTTGCAACGGCAGACGAAGGTCGGAATCATGGGGAAGAAGCGTGACCGTGACGTCGGAAGCGGTCATGGAACACGAGGCGGCGGCGTGGGGCGGTTAAACCTATTTTTGCTTACGCAGCTCCGTTACGCATTCTCCGCCGATTCCCCAATTGTCCGTGTTCACCTCATCGATCACCACCACCGTTGTGGCTGGATTCTTGCCCAGCACATCCACGAGCAGTTGCGTGGCGCCCCGGATCAATTTCAACTTCTGCTCCTTTGTGACGTTTTCATCCGTGATCTTAATATTGACGTAGGGCATCCTTCTCTCCTCCATCGTTGATATGCTTGTAAAAAGTTCGAATCATTCCGGGAGTCGGGAGTGTATCTTTTTCCTGTTTTTCAATACGGGTTTCATTATCCTTGTTATTCCGTAGCAGATCAGAAGCAGCCCCACAATACCGTTCATAACCCGTACCGCCGCTTCCGGTATGCTCGTTTTCAATAAAGACAGTATCAGCATGGACAGGGACAAAAAGAGAAAAGTGGCGGCGCCGGTACCGATGCCGAACACGACAAGCTGATTTTTTTTGTAATCTCTTTCAATTGCCTTTGCCGAGAAGATGCTGCTCCAGAATATGATGGTCATGGGGCTCGAGATGGTCAGGATAAAACAGCTGGTGAAGCTTGTGATCGGTGTCCATTCCATGGCGGAGGTCTGCCCGGAGGCATTGCCGAACATTACCCCCCTGTATAGAATCATCATCCCGAAAATGAGCAGCACGGAGGGCCCCGTGAAGCCGAAGACGGCCTTCATCTTCTCTTTCCGGAGCAGCTTGCCGATGCCGATCAGCGACAGGACAATATAGATGTAATCGGCCAGGGTCACCGCGAGAACGGCGGAAAGGCTGTTTATGTAGTTGCTGTCGATCGTGATGCCAAGAATATAAAAGAAAACCGGTCCCAGGGCCAGTTGAAGGAATAAACCCGTGAGCATTCCATCCAGCAGCGCTTTCATCAAACACCTCATGATCAGTTTGTTGTCGTAAAATGAATAACTTTCATGTCGCTATCATGATATACGATCAGAATAAAAGAAAAAATGGGCGCTTAACGTTTATTGGGCGGCCCCGATTAATAATTTAAGGAAATTTGATCAATGAACGCTAAATTCGAAAGTTCGGTTGACGAGACGGGCATGAAGATTCTCCGGGAGCTTCAGAAGAACAGTATCTGAAATACATCTATTCCTTCGTTCAGAATTCGTACAAGCACGCCGACCACGACAAACAGGGCTGCGGATACAAGCGCAAGCAATACGCCCCCCCCGGGGGGGGGGGCAAGGCCGCAATTTTACATATGGGTGTCATTTTCAACTCCTTGGTATAAAGGGCGCGTCTCCCGCTCGAGAGACGGCAATGGGTGTTTCCAAAGTCGACAGTTCTGAACCGTGAACCCGTGGACGGGTCAACCGTAATTTCAGGTGACTTTGAATAATGGCGAAAAATGCGGGACTTGTGGAACGGGTGATATCCCTGAAATACGGTTTGGGCTCCAGGGGTGGACGGATGGTTTTTATAATTCGATAAAATTGGAAATATCGTTGACAGGTTGGGCCGACACTGATAAAGCCTACACCATGGAACATGAACTTGCGGCAAAATGTCTGGCGGAACTCGGCAACACCACGCGCCTTTCGATCTATCGTTACCTCGTCAAGGCGGGGAGGGAAGGGGTGCCCGTGGGGCAGATACAAAAAGCGCTCCAGGTACCCGACTCAACCCTGTCCCACCATATCCGGCGGCTGGTTTCGGTGGGGCTCGTCCAACAGCAGCGTGAGAGCAGAACGCTCTATTGCACACCGCGCTATGAGACCCTGGAAGCTCTCATCTTGTTTTTGCAGTCCGAGTGTTGTGCCGGCGTGGATTAGGAAGGGGGAGGGTGGGACTGTATATGGCCCGGTCTTGGGAATGCGGGCATGGTGGGATTGAATTCTTTATATTTCCAAAAATATAAAAATAATATTGACGAACTCTTGAAATAACGATATGGTTTCAACATGAAAGATAGAGCGACGCGTGTGCGCTTTTTATTTATGCCGATATTTCCATTCTTTTAGAAATTAAAAATAAATATTGTTATATCAGATAAGGAGTCGTAATGAACTCATTGACCCAGTCTCTTTACTTTTTTGGTTTTATCATGGCGGAGCTCACGCTGCTCTTTCTCGCCATCAGTACCCTTATCGGGGTGGTGAGGGAGTAGATTTCCGATGAAAAACTCCAGCGGTGGCTCTCCCACAAGGGAGTGCTCGGGAATATCCTCGGCGCCCTGATCGGGGCGGTGACCCCCTTTTGCGCCTGTTCCACGATCCCCATGACCGTGGGGCTTCTCAAGGCGCGGGTGCCCTTCGGGTCGGTCATGTCCTTTGTCGTGGCCTCGCCGATCCTGAACCCCGTCATCCTCAGCATGCTGGTGGCGCTCCTGGGGCTCAAGGCGGGTCTGGTGTATGCGGCCATCACCTTTTCGGCGGCGGTCCTGTTCGGGTTGTTCCTCGAGAAGTTCGTCTATATCAAGCACGTTAAGAACGTTCGCGTGGCCGGAGGCCTGGGCGACGAGATCGTTGCAGCGACATTCATGCAAAAGCTGAAAAAAGGCATTCGGTGCCGCATGGGCCGATTTCAGGGCGGTCCTGGTTTACCTTGTTCTCGGTGTCGGGGTGGGCGCGGGGATCTATGGATACCTTCCCCAGGAGATTATCGTGAAGGTGGCCGGTCCCCAGAACCCCTTTTCGATTCCGGTGGCGGCGGTGATCGGCATCCCCCTTTATATCCGCGCGGAAACCGCCATTCCCATCGGACTTGCCCTTATCCAGAAGGGGATGAGCGTGGGGGCCGTGATTGCACTGATCATCGGCGGCGCGGGCATGGCGATTCCGGAGATCAGCCTGCTGTCGGGAATCTTCAGGCCGAAGCTGGTGGGAGCGCTCGTAAGCGTGATCTTTCTTACCGCAGTTTCCGCCGGCCTGCTGTTCAACTATATCTAACCGATTGAAAAATAGCCCCGGCGCATGAAGGAACTGCGCCCATGGGAGGAGTTGATCCGATATCGCTTCCGGATCGCCGCCCGCGACGTCACGCTGTCCGCAAACGGTCGGCGGAACCGGGACGATTAAGGGAATAAGGATTGAGTTCCTTTTCGGAAATACGATGTTTCGGCGGCTACCATGGCTTTTACAAATGCATCGATCATGAGTGGCTGCTCCCAAGGCCAAAGCCAGGGGGGGTACGGCCTGAAGGGCGAACTATAAAAAAATATTGACACCAAATAGCCATATCGCTATGTAGCGATATGGTTGTTTCGTTGTTTGAGGGGGAGATTTCCCGGAGGCTGCGACAGCATTGGCGGGTTCGAACCGCGTCACAATATTAAAAAAAACCGCCGCATTACAGGATACTCCGTGTTTGTTAAATCCGGGAAGCATTTTACCTTGACCGGTACGCCGTCGGCAATCACCCTGTTCGGACAGACAACCGCCTGGGATTTGGACCTTTCGGCGGCATTAAAAAAAATCCGATTTCTGGATTGTTTAAGTCAATATATAGATAGATCGCAATGTGTGAATATGGGGGGAGTGATCCCGCCCAAAGGAGGAGTGATGGAAGACGCAAGTGAAAAAAGACTCGGTTTTCTGGACCGTTACCTGACCGTGTGGATCTTCACGGCCATGTTTGTCGGTGTAGCCGTGGGATATCTTTTTCCCGGGGTCAAGGACTTGATCAATGCCCTTTCCGTGGGGACCACCAATATTCCCATTGCCCTGGGCCTGATCCTGATGATGTACCCGCCCCTGGCCAAGGTGAAATACGAGAAGCTGGGATTCGTGTTCCGGGATCTGAAGGTCCTCTCCCTCTCCCTGGTGCAGAACTGGGTTGTGGGGCCCGTGCTCATGTTTGTTCTGGCCATTGCATTCCTGGCCGGTTATCCGGCATATATGACGGGGCTGATCCTCATCGGCCTTGCGCGCTGCATCGCCATGGTGATCGTCTGGAACGACCTTGCCGGCGGAGATCGTGAGTACTGCGCCGGGCTTGTGGCCTTCAACTCCGTTTTTCAGATACTGGCGTTTCCTTTTTACGCGTTTCTGTTTATCACCGTGCTGCCCGGCCTTTTGGGATTCACGGGGGCGGAGGTGGATATCTCCATCGGGCAGGTTGCCGAAAGCGTCTTCATATACCTGGGCATTCCCTTTTTCATGGGCATGTTCACCCGCTTCTGGGGGCGCCGAAACATGGGAACCGAGCGTTACGAGCACGAATTCCTTCCGAAGATCAGCCCCATCACCCTGATCGCGCTGCTCTTCACGATCCTGGTGATGTTCTCACTCAAGGGAGAGTACATGGTCAAGCTTCCCCTGGATGTGGTGCGCATAGCAATTCCCCTGTGCATCTACTTCGTGATCATGTTCTTTGTCTCCTTCCTCCTCTCCATAAGGGCCAGGGCGACTTACGAGCAGGCAGTGACCCTCTCCTTCACGGCGGCTTCCAACAACTTCGAGCTGGCCATCGCCGTTGCCGTTGCCGTGTTCGGGCTGGACTCGGGCCAGGCGTTCGCGGCGGTTATCGGGCCGCTGGTGGAGGTGCCGGTACTGATCGCGCTGGTCAACGTGGCCCTGTGGTTCAAGCGCAGGTTCTTTCCCGAAGTGCGGGAAACACCCACCGGTGTCTGCCATGTGTTGCGGGGAAGCTGACGGGGACTGAAGAAGCGTCGCCGAAGCACCCCTTTACCTTCGGTGTGAGTCGGTTTCCGGGGGCCTCGAAAAAGGCCCCTGCCGGCAATCCCCTGGATGGCATGGCCGTGAAAGGCGTGTCGAAGAGGAAAAGGGAATGCAGAGTGAGATTGATTGCTTTGTTTTCGTGAAAAATGATAAGTAACTGTATCTGCTTTCCCCATACTCTGAAAAAAGGTTTTGTAAAGAGGATCGGCAGCTGTTGGCCGTGGCGCGCGCAGAGAGATGACGAGCGACGGAAAGAGATCGCTATAAGAAATACGCCCTTGCACACCTGATTTGACCGGACCTGTATATGTTGATCGATATTTAAAAGGATTGAAAGGAAGTTGAGCGATGAAAACGAAATGGTTGCTTTTTACCGGAATGATGTTCGCCCTAGTGACGTCGGCCCCCCTGTTTGCCGGAGATGCTCCGCCCGTTGCAACGCCCCGGGTGCCCACCCCCGGCATGGTTACCATGGTGGACCTCGGAGCAAAGAAGTGCATTCCCTGCAAGATGATGGCGCCCATCCTCAAGGAGCTCCAGGAGGAGTACGCGGGCAGGGCCTCGGTTATCTTTATCGATGTATGGGAGCGAAGGGAACAGGCCAAACGCTTCGGTATTCGCGGCATCCCCACCCAGATATTTTATGATAAATCGGGCAGGGAGGTGGGCCGTCACGTGGGCTTCCTGGACAAGAAGAGCATCCTTGCGAAGTTCGAGGAGCTGGGCATGCCGAAGGAGGCCGCCAAATGATCGGCGAATTCCTGCTGCTGATCAACGGCTGGATGACGGGGGGCACGGGGATCGCCGCCCTGGGCTGCTTCCTGTGGGGAGTGGTGAGCGTGATGCTGAGTCCCTGTCACCTGGCATCGATTCCCCTTATCGTCAGCTACGTGGCGGGCCAGGAACAGGGGGTGCGAACCCGAAGCGCCGCCTTGTATGCTGCCGCCTTTACTGCGGGGCTCTTTATCACCATCGCCCTGGTGGGGATCGTCTGTTCCCTTCTGGGGCGGATGCTGGGTGATGTGGGGCCGTGGTGGACCTTGCTGGTGGGGGGGCTGCTTATCTGGGTTGCCCTGGGTATGCTGGGGGTTCAGGCATGTTCCACGTCCGGCAGCCTGCTTTCCCGCCTTCGGGTCAGGGGCATGGGCGGCGCGTTTCTTCTGGGGCTTGCCTACGGTATTCTCTCAGGATCGTGCACCTTTGGATTTATCGCGCCGATTCTGGCGGTTATCACCATCCAGCAAAAAATCGCCACCGGGGTGTTGTTTATTATCCTCTTCGGCATCGGTCACTGTATCCCCGTTGCCGCGGCAGGCTCCAGCACGGCCCTTGTGCAGCGGGCCGTGGACAACAGCCGGTTTCAGCAGGGGGGGCTCTGGTTTCGCCGTATTGCCGGCGTGGCCGTTTTCGGCCTGGGTTTGTACTTCATTGCCCAACCCTTTGTGACCGGAGCGGTTTAAGGGGTGATTTGACTTCGAGATGGAAAATCGGGACCACAAGTTTCTGAGGACCCGCTTCGCCTTTGGCGGTAGACGTTCAGCGACGTCGGCGCCCGTATCGATCCGGGGCGGTGCATCGCCTCCGGAATCAACCCGCGAAGGTTTGTTATGGCGCGGGGTAGTATTTTATATTTCCATAAACATAAAAATAAACTTGACGCTGTATCTCAACTTTGCTACCGTTTCAGTCATGACGATCATTATCCTCGAGCAGATTGTCTTCGATAAAGTAAAAGAGTCGGAAAAAAATTGCCTTAATATTTCGAATATACTGGAATCATAGAATGAATTCCAGTGGGAGGTTTGTTATGATGGTGGATGAGATGATTAAAATTATGAATTTCATGATCGCGGCATTTGGCCATATCTGGCCTTACCTGCTCATAACCGTGCCCATTGCGGTTGCGGTGAACATGTCCGGGGCCTCCAGGTACATCAAGAGCGCTTTTGACGCGGGTCCCATTACCGCGATTCTCCTTGCAACCCTGGTCGGTGCCTTCAGCCCCTTTTGCTCCTGTGGGGTTATACCGGTCATCGCCTCCCTCCTTATCGGAGGGGTTCCCCTTGCGCCCGTGATGGCTTTCTGGATCGCCTCCCCCTCCATGGACCCTGAAATTTTCTTTTTGAGCGTTGGAACCATCGGGCGGGATCTGGCGATCTGGCGTTTGGGGGGCACCCTTGTCATGAGCCTGGGGGCGGGATTTATAACCCACGCGTTTGTGCGGGCCGGGTGGATCAGGGGCAGTATTCTAAAACATAAAGGGGGAGCGGGGGCGGTACCGGGACCTTCCCGAATCAAACGGTCGGTTGTTTCCCTCGCTTCGAATTTGAAGAATGTGCTTTTCTTGAGATCCGGGGCACCGGTTGCCGCCGCAGCCTGTTGCAACGGGGAAGCGGGGTTTGTTTCGGGGATTCAGCCGTCTGTTCCCCATGGGCGGATTGAACCGTTTGCCGCCTCTGGTGAAACATCGGGATGCCGGCCCGGCGCCGATGATGAAACATCCCCGGGGCGCGGTGAAAACGCATCTTTTTATAAACGCCTGGGAAGGGAAGCCATGGATGCCGCCTTGATGGTCTTCAAGTTCATGGCCCTGGCATTTTTCCTGGAGGCACTGATCGTCCTTTATGTGCCCGAAGCCTGGATCACGGGCATCGTGGGCAGGGACAACTCCTGGGCGATCATCATGGCCGCTTTCCTGGGGATTCCCGTGTACACCAGCAGCTTGAGCGCGCTGCCCATGGTCGCGGGCCTTCTCACCCAGGGCATGAGCCCGGCCGCCGCGCTGGCGTTTCTGATTGCCGGGCCCACCACAACCCTGCCGGCCATGGCGGCCGTCTGGACCCTGGTCAAATACCGCATCTTCATTCTGTATGTTTCGTTTGCATTGCTCGGGGCCGTGCTTCTGGGCTACCTGAAGCTTCTTCTGGGATAGGGCCGTATCATGGAATACTATTCCTGCAGTTGATTGAAGGAAATTGTGGGATCGGTCACCGGTTGTTCGATGTTCATTTTTGCGGGGGGGGGATATGATGATTCCCTCCCCACTTCTCCCTCCTTATCCCGCCGTCAAGTCAATGGGCTTTGGATATACGCATCACCGAATATTAATAATTTTAATCTCACGGCTTTTATTATCGAGTTTTTCTGGCTGCTGATCAGTATTTACGGTATCTGTAAAAATTCCCCGAAACGTGCCGATAAATTAAGTAAAGTGGATGCGGGGAAATGAACGAAATGTTGGGGGAATCGTCGGGCAAACCAGTATTGATGAAGCTGTTTGAAAGCCCGCCGACAACGGCGCAGTTCGCAAAAAACGGAATGTGGGAAAAAGCCCTGTCGTTCGATGTGGATAAGCCGCCGTCAATTGACGAGCTCAGGACATATCTTGCGGGTGGGAACGAGTTGGCATTCGAGCTATTTTTCGGCGCGTCGTTTTTGGGGTTGAGAATGACGGGAACTCCCGCTTTTGTTTTGGAATTTTTCCGGCATTGCCTGGTATGTCTGGATAACGCATCGAGTGCCGCCTCTTTTATAAAAGCGGTTGAAAATCATGCCTCCTGCGGTGATTTATGCCGGGAGGTGACGCATATGGAAGTTGGTGCGGTAAACGCATGGAAATCCGTCGGACCATATATGTTCCCGCCACCGGACCGTACGTGGGACATTATTGATGAGCTGTGGGCCGAAATCGGCGCAACCCGGTTAGGGGACGACGTCGATCACCCGAAAGCCCTCGAAGTCGCATATGCCGATCCCGGGCCGGTACCGTCAGGGATCAGGGCAGGGCATATGCAAGGTATTTCAAATCGGTTCATCGGGCGATCTCCCTTGACGCGGGCGCCGTCACGGGAAACCTGGTCGCTTCCTCGTGACGGTGTTTCAGCAGGTACGGGCGCGCGGTTTGACCTCGACGAACATCCTTCCCAGATACTCGCCGATGATTCCGACGGCAAGTGCGAAGAACCCGTGGAGGGAGGCGCAAAGGGTGATCAGCGCTCCCGTGTAGGGGGAAACCTTGAGGGGCGTCGCGGTAATGGAGGAGGTGCCGTCCAGGGCAAGGTTCCACGGGCGACGGTAGTTCCACTTGGTGTTGCCAGCATGGCGGGGCTCCCTGTCGTAGGCGATCTCCACCGAGGGAAAGCCGATCCAGGCGAAGAGACCCTTCATAAAACCGGTGCGCTCGGGCAACTGTTTCAGGGCCTCCATGGCCCGCGCCGATCAGAACAGCCGCTTCCCCCCTTGCGTGGTCCAGGCCGGCCGTCATGGCGGCCTCCTTTTCGAAGTTCCGGCTCAGGTCCAGGATGCGAATGCGCGAATCGATCCGGGAGAGGGCCCCAATGAGCCCCATGGTCCTGTAGGTGCTGCCGTCGTTGATAACCAGGATCTCCACTCCGTGGACCCCGGTCGCCAGAAGCTGGGCCGGGATAAGGGGGCTTGGGTATGAACGACCCAGAGGGCGGCGGTGTTCACGAGGATGTCCGCCGTCGCCACAAGGGTAAATCGGCTCAGGGCATGGCGAGGGGAGACGTCGGGAAATAGCGCCTGCTTGATACGCTCCTTTCGGGTACCCATCGGTAATTTGATCCGCTTGTCGCTACCTTCGACATTATCGTCGATGTTTTTATTTTATTGTCGACTCTCGTTGAACCCTCAGGTGTTGAAAACATATTAAAACAGTATGTTATTGTTTGGTATGCTTCTTGGTATAATATCCAGGCAGATGTCGAATTTCAACAGGCCCATCCGGAAACGGTTTGGATACGTCGAATAAATAAAGGGAGTTTCTTATGAAAGAGAAAAGCGGAAAAAAAAAAGGACTGATTATCGCGGTAACGTGTGCACTGATGCTCGGGGTGGCCGGGGTTTCATTTGCCGCGTGGGGCGGTCACGGTGCTGGGGGATTCATGCATGACGGCGGATACCGGAGCGGCGTTCATGCCCACAGCAGCGGATGTCGGGTGCCGGCAGCCGGCCATGGTTCCATGCGCGGGGGATTCTGATCGAGCGGAACAAGCCGACCGACAACAGGCCGGGTTGAAAGCCCGCTGGATTGAAAATGAAGAGCGACCGCCGAAAACGCGGTAACAAAAAAAACGATATAAAGGAAAAAACAATGAAACGAAACACCCTTCTCAATGGAAAAGCAATTCTGGTTCTCACTCTCGCCTTCGCGGCGGTCATGGGGTTCAGCGCCCTCGCATTCGCCGGTTGGGGTGAAGGCCACGGAAACCACGTCAACGGAAATGCCGGGTATGGAAACAACGGCCACGGGAATCACGGGTATGGAAACCGGGGGAATGTCGATGACGCGACTTATGAGGCCATGGTGAAGCAGCGGGAGGCGTTTATGGAAAAAACCGCCGACACCCGCCGGGAGCTTACACGGAACCAGACTCTCCTGCAGGCGGAAATGCTTGAAGAAACACCGGATGAAGGTCGGGTTAAGGAGCTGCGGAACGAGATCGCCACCCTTGGGGGCAAGATGGAGCAGTTTGAGCTTGCGCATGTGACGGAGATGAAAAAACTCGGTGGGGAATATGTTGCCTTCTGCATGAACGGCATGGGGCATGCTACGGGCTACCGGGGGGGGAACGGTATGCACCACGGCATGAACCGATAAGCCCCGAATGAAACTGGCGGTTTTTCCGCCGGTATGGTGGGACGGCGACCGGCCGTTCCACCATACCGGCTTAATTGGAAGACGGCATCGCGCTCGGATCGGTCCTCCGAAAGTTCATTGAGGACCGACACCGGGATCAATGAATTCAAAAAACGCTAATTCAGATGTTTCCACCGAAAAGTCAAAAGCTTGCCCGCTTTATGCGAGGGCGTTGTTTTGTTGGCCAGATAGATTCCCATGCAGACCAGGGACAATCCACACCAGGTCGGGAAACCGACCGGTTCGGATAGAATAACCGCCCCGAACAACACGCCGAATATTGGCGCAAGAAAAGTAAAGGAGGCGAGTTTTCCCACTGAATATTTGTGGATCATCCAGAACCAGAAGAGATAGCTGATAAACGCCACGATAATACTTTGATATGCCAGTGCCCCAAGGACCACGGGGGTTAAATGGATCACGGTGTTTTTTTCAAAGAAGAAAGCGGCGAGGGCAAGCACCGGCACGGCAAAAATCAACTGGGCGAACAGGGTTTGATAGTGGTTGAGCGTTGTATCCCGACTCACGCGCTTGATGTAAATCGTGGTGGCCGCCCAGAAAATCGCCGCCGTGATCTCCATGAGATCGCCGATCCAGTGATGATCCGGCAGCTCGGGAGAGCGTGTCTGGAAAACAATCAGCAGCCCGCAGAAGGCGAGAATCGCGCCCGCGATTTTACCAAGGTATAAACGTTCCTCCTTCAAGGCAAAATGAGCCCCGATAATGACCCACAGGGGTTGGGAGTAGAGGAAAATTGTCGATCTCGAGGCGGGGGTGAACGAAATCCCCCAGTAGAGAAACAGAAAATCCAGCCCGAAAAGCACGCCGATTACCACGGCATGATGTCTCTTGCCCACGGGAAACAGGATGGATTGCCCCTTCCACAGGGCAAAGGCCCAGACCAGCACGCCCGAAACGCAGGAACGTAAAGCGGCGGCCGTAAGGGGTGGAACTCCCTGGTTGCTGAATTTTATGCTCACCGCATTGGCTCCCCAGACGGCACACACCAATACCAGCCAGAAACAGGCGGACAGGGGCAAGTAATCGTTTTTTTCATTTCCGATACTCAAGGTGCGACACCTCCTGATTGCTGAATTGAATCCATCCCATTACTTTGCAATCCGACATAAAATGCCGGATACCTTTCCGGGCAATACACCATATGATTTTGAAACAACCGCGATGGTTCATTTCCGTTATCGGGGGAATCGCGACCGCTGGGTCCGGGGCGCTCTTTCCGGCTTTGAAATATCCTGTTTCGGGGATGATGTCTTGTAAAATATTGCATGCTGCTGAAATACCCACCACCACCTGATCTGTCCCACCCGTTTTGTGAATACGTCATCGTGTTTTCTGTAAATCAGATTTGGATTTTTCTTGACCACGCCATGGTGCGGAATAAGCAGTTTGAAACAACGAGCGGTCGTGGTCTGTTTTTTGAAAGTCTACGTTTTACGGGGGCATTATAACCGGGTTTGTCCCGTGATTTCAATATTCTCGCAGATAGTTGGATATTAGTAATTTAAAACCGATTGGACTTGGGGTATTGTTAACTATTTAAAGTCCCGCTGGACGGAGATCGGCGCGATCACGGCGTGCCGTCACGGGAACTGGGCATTCACGGCCGGGGAAGACCGAAGCGGTCGCCAACCTTTTACCAGCAGAGGTATTACATGAAGCGTGCTTTACTTTTGATCATTGCGCTGGCGTGGGGTTCCCCCGTGCTTGCGGGGGGGTACGACGTTCAAGACAGCTATCACAAGGATCATAGGGCGCAATACGCGCGCCCGATTCCCAAGCTTCTCTTCAATCCAGCCTTTTCATCCAGGGCCAAGCGATCGCCTGAGGAGACCGCAAGGGCCTACCTCGTCTCCAACCACGATATTTTCGGATTGTCCGGGGATCTTGTCGGTATCCGGCTGGTGCGGACGAAAACGAGCCTGCTCGGAACCCATCTTCACTTCGGCCAGTTTATCAACGATCTACCCGTGGAAATGGCGGAGATCATCGTTTCCGTTGGACAAAACGGCGGCATACGGAAGGTGGTCAACAATCTTTATCCACTTTCCGGACCCGTTTCGCTTGCCAAGCGGATGCTCACCGCCGACAAGGCCCTGGACATTGCCTGGAACGACCTTGGCGTGCGGGACGGGATCATGGGCCCTCTCGGTGCCGGGAAAGTCTATCTCCCCGAGGGAAAAGCGTTCCGGGCGGTTTATAAGACCACGATTCCGGCAAAAATTCCCCACGGTTACTGGGAGCATATCATCGACGCCGTAACCGGCGAAATCATCGCCGTCAGGGACAAGGCCCGCTATCGGAAAAAGAGGGGGGGCGGTCGTGAAAAACCGGGTGTTCCAGAAGGAGCAATACTCTCGCGACTGGAGGCTCAGTTGCGGTACGACAAACAAAAGGCGGCGGCGAAAAAGGTGGCGGAGCCCCTTTCCACCACCACCGGTGACGGCACGGGGCTGGTGTTCGACCCCGATCCGAAGACGACCCTGATGGACGAAACCCTTGAGGACAGCTCTCCGGCATCCGCATTCGACGGCGCCTATCTTGAACGACCCCTGCGGGATCTCACCGTCACCAGCGGCATATGGTCCCTCACAGGTCCGTGGGTGACCGTCGTGGATGCGGATCCTCCCACCACACCTCCCAGCACCGCCGTTGACGGCATCTGGACGGCCACCCGGGGGGACAACGCTTTCAACGATGCCATGACCTATTTTCACATCGACCAGAACCAGCGGTATATCCAGGGACTCGGGTTCACGGGGGACACCGGTATCCAGGAGGGGGCCATACACGTTGACACCGACGGCGCGAACGGCGAGGACAACTCCTTTTTTGTTTACGGTGAGGAGGGCGTTCCGGATATGTTGGCCTTCGGCCACGGTTGCGTGGACGACAACGAAGACGCGGACGTGATCCTTCACGAGTACTTCCACGCCCTGCAGTATGCGATCAATCCCAACTGGTTTGGGGGGGACACGGGGGCCATGGCTGAGGGGTTCGGCGATTTCTGGGGCGCATCCTACAGTCATACCACGCCCAACGGGCCCGTCTTTCACCCCGCATGGGTCTTTGGCTGGGACGCTCACAACACCGAGTGCTGGGAGGGCAGAAGCATGGACAAACCGGATCTCCGCTACGATCCGGATGCCGTGTACATGGAGCACGGAAATGTGGACGGCGTCAACGGGGATGAACTCTGGGGAACCCCCCTCTACCAGGCCTTCCTGGCCTTGGGGGGGGCGGCGGCCCGGGAGGAGGTGGATACCATTATACTCCAGAGCAACTTCGGCCTCGGGGGAGGGTTGACCATGCGCGAGATGGCCAACGTCGTGGTGGATACGGCCCGGGCGCTCTACCCGGACGGCCCCCATGCAGACGTTTACACCGAGAAGTTCAAGGCACACGGCATCATCGAGCACGGCCTGTTCGCGGGTGAACTGGAGGTAAGGGACTCGGCGAACGCCTCGAAGGCGGACCCCGGCAAGACCCTCCGTCTGACGGTCCCCCTCTCCGCAAAGGGATTCCATATCACCGATGTGGGCGCAATCCTTAGTACCGCTCATCCCGATATTGTCGTCGAGCAGGCCTTTTCCGCCTACCCGGGCCTGAGCCCGGGCACAACGGAGAACAACACGGTGCCCTTTATCGTGAAGATTTCCGAATCGTTCTCCTGCGGGGATACCGTGAATCTGGATCTCACGGTCGCTTACAGGGGGGGAGAGGAGCCGTCGAAAACATTCAGCTTTGCCGTGCCGATCGGAGAGCCCGTGATGGAGCGTGCCTCTGCCGCCCCGGAACAGGGGATCCCCGACCTTGATCCAGGCGGCGTACAGTCGGATATCACCCTGGAGGACAGCGGGTTGACGTTTGGCGCGGGCAGTTCCGTGGACCTCAACATCACCCATGACTACGGCTCCGATCTCTCCGTGCTCCTGATCTCTCCCGCCGGCACGGAGGTCCTTCTCTGGGACGGTAGCCAAAGGGAGAGTGTTAACATTGTCGGCAACTTTCCGGGGGAATTGAAATCTTCGGAGGACCTGGGTGCACTTATCGGCGAGGCGGCCGACGGCGTCTGGTCGCTGTTCGTGGTCGACGGCGTGGAGGAGGATGAGGGGATCTTCCACGACTGGAGCCTTAACCTGCGAAAGGGCAGCACCTGCGAGGCACCGGTGGAGAGCGTGACGGTCGGGCTGAATCAGTCCGTTTACCGGGCCGGCAACCCCCTTCAGTTCAATATCTCCGTTGAAGGAGGTACCCCCATGGACCTTTATGCCGTGGTGGTGTTCCCCGGCGGGGATTTCGTGACGTTGAGCGGTTCGGCAACCCGGGCGGCCCAGGGTGAAATTGTGCCCTATCAAAAGGGTCTTTCGCTTTCCGGCCCGGAAACATACCATGTCCTGGATGTTGTTCTTCCCGAGGGGCTTTCACAGGGGCAATATAAATGCTACGGTCTCCTGACCCTTCCGGACAGCGATCCCCTGGACATGGAAAACTGGCTGAACTTCGCATTCAAGACTTTCGAACTTCAATAACACCCTCGGCGGGGCCGGAAACGGTCCCGCCGTTTTCGGCGATGTGAATCCGCAGGCCTATTTTCGATTCCGATCAAGAGATATGTTTCTTCTTGTATTCATGGTTCGTTACCGGTGAATGAAAAATTTCATCACCCGGAGGGCATCGCCGCCGCTTTGAATTCTCTCCCATGGCTTTTTCAGCGCCGATGTGTTGACCACCCTGTTTTTTACCTTTCTCACGTCTCCCTTCCGCTGTTCCGAGTGCTGCTCCTATACGACGGCCGTGTTTTTATCACCAATGGGCTGAGGTCCGCCGACAAAACCGTGTGCAGGGAATGCAGGACAAAGGAATGCTTCCACAACTGTCCCTCGAATTTCTGCATGGGGACTCTCTCGGACATGGAGAACTGCGTGATGTGTTTCGACTGCGTCAAGAAATGCCCCAACGACAACGTGGTCCTGAAGCGCCTGACTCCCTTTAATGTGCACTGTGGTGTTGGAATTTAATGGCGGGGCATCCGTAAAGGCGTTGTTGGGGCTGTCAATATGGGGGTCCCATACCGCAGTCTCTATCAATTTGAAAGATCAACAGCCCTTATCCCAATCCGGAGCCATGGTGTCGAAAAAAAAGCCGGATGCAACAGGCCGAAGATAAAAGGTATTGAGTGATTGTTGTGAATTATTCAAACTTGCGGGCATGCAATATGAATTGTTTCTTCAGAGAGTGCGGCTTGAAGTTGCGTGCACGGAGCTTATGAAAAAAACAACAGTCAAACAAAAAGGAAGAAGTCCATGAGAATACAAAACATGTCCCTGAGGACCAAACTGATCGGCGGCTTCGGCATACTCCTTGTCCTGCTGGTTGTTCTGTCCCTTGAAAGTTACGGAACGCTCAAGGGCGCTTCGGAAGGATTTACCCAGTACCGGGAGATGGCCAGGGACGCGAACCTGGCGGGGCGGCTTCAGGCGAATATGCTGATGGTGAGAATGAACGTCAAGGATTTCATCATCACCGGAAGTGAAAAAGACCTGAAGCAATACGATGAGTATACGGAAAGGATGGAAGGTTTTCTAAAAACCGCGCAAAAGGAGATCAACAATCCGGATCGCGCTAAAAAAATAGACCTGGTGGAGGAGGAGCACATCAAGTATGCGGCGGCTTTCAAGAAGGTGGTTGCATTCAAGAAAGAGAGAAATCAACAGGTTTACGAAGTCCTGAATGTCAAAGGCCCGTTGATGGAAAAATCGCTGACGTTCATCATGGAAACAGCCCGGCGGGACGGCGATGCCGATGCCGCTTACAACAGCGGTATCGCCATGAAGCATCTCCTCCTGGGGCGTTTGTACATGATCAAGTTTCTGGACACCAACAGCAGGGCGGATTCCGATCGCGTCTTCTCCGAGTTCAGGAAGATGGGCGAGTTCCTGGTTGTCTTGGACAGGGAACTGCAAAATTCCGAACGCCGCGAATTCCTTGAAAAGGTCGGGAAGGCAAGGAAGGCATACCTTGGGGGAGTCGAAAGGGTGGTATCGATCATCTTCGAGCGCAACACCGTTATCAGCGATACCCTGGACAGGATCGGACCCGTCATCGCCGGGAATGTGGAAGAGGTGAAGCTGTCCATCAAGGGGGTACAGGACAGGATCGGGCCGCGCCTGCAGGCCTCCAACGGGCGCGCCGTCTCCATGGTCGTCTGGGTGAGCGTCTTCGCGATTTTTACAGGGGTGCTGCTGGTTTTCCTGATTACCCGCAACGTTCTACATCAGCTCGGCGGCGATCCGTCGCGCATCGCGGATATTGCCCGCAATATCTCCGACGGGAACCTGAGCCTGAACTTCGAGCGTGAAGGGAACCTGGAACCCACGGGGGTTTATCGCGACATGAAAATGATGGTGAGCAACCTTAAAAAAATGATATCCGATATCAACTCAGGGGTCGATACCCTGAAAAGTTCCGCAGGCGATATGACTTCAATTTCGACCCGGATGAGCGACGGCGCCGAAAAGACCTCCCGGAGCACAAGTTCGGTATCCGTCGCCGCCGAGGAGATGAGCTCCGCCATGAACAATGTTGCCGCGGCCACGGAGCAGACCACGACGAATATCCAGATGATCGTTGCCGCCGCGGAAGAGATGTCCTCAAGCATCAATGAGGTGGCTCAAAATACCGCCAGGGGAAATGAAACAACGGCGCTGGCGGTTGAGAATGCCGAGCTGGTTTCCGGGAAGGTCGAGGAGCTCAGCAGGGCGGCATCGGAGATCAGTAAGGTCACCGATACCATTTCCGATATCTCAGAACAAACCAACCTTCTGGCCCTCAATGCGACCATCGAAGCTGCAAGGGCCGGAGACGCGGGAAAGGGGTTTGCCGTTGTGGCAGGAGAGATCAAGGCACTTTCCAGGCAAACGGCCGATGCCACAAGGGAGATCAGCAATAAGATATCCGATGTGCAATCCACCACCGAGGAATCCGTTGCCGCCATCCGGACCATCGTCGGTATCATAAACGATATCAATGAAATTGTTACTTCGGTGGCAACCGCGATCGAAGAGCAGTCCGCCACGACACTGGAAATATCGAACAATGTGAGCCAGGCAGCGTCCGGTATCCGGGAGGTCAACGTGAACGTCAATCAAACATCCACCGTGGCTGGGGAGGTGACGCGGGATATCCGGGAGGTCAGCAGGGCCGCCGATGAGATCAGCGACGGAACCCGGCAGGTCGACGGCAATGCAGGGGACCTTTCCAGGCTGGCGGAGGAGTTGAATGTAATGGTGGGCCGGTTTCAAGTGTAGCCGGTTCCAGTCGGGGCCGCGACAACCCCGGCGCTTGTGGAGGCCTGAAACCGGTCAAAAAAAACAGGGGAAGGTTCTACATATTGAAATCCCCCTGTCCCGGGCGACCCGAGCATATCCATTGCATTTTGTTTGGCCTGAATGGATGGGAACATGCGGGAGTTGACTTTTCACTCCTGCAATCGGATAATTACTCCACCATCGGGGTTGGCAACAACCTGTCAAGGAAAAAGCATTACGTTTTCTTTATCCAGTAAGTATATCAAAAAAATAGTGTGATTTGCTGAAATACACGGCATCGGGCGCGGCATCGGCGTTGTGGAAGCTGGATGCAGAGGAGGACAGATGAAGACGAGGTTCCTTTTTTTCATTGTCTTTGTAGTTATTTCCGCCATTTTCAGTCCCGTGCATGGGGCTTCCCCCATCGTCATCGGGCTCGATGCCGATTTATCATCCGGGTCCGCCCGTTCGGGAATCGCCATCCGGCGGGGGGTGACCCTTGCCGTCGATGAAATCAACGCCAAAGGAGGCGTTCTGGGAAGAAAACTTGCCCTTGCTGTCCGTGATCACCGGGGCAATCCTGCCCGGGGGATTGCCAATATGGAGGCATTCGGCGAAATGCCCGACCTGCTTGCCGTTGTGGGCGGTCTTCACACCCCGGTGGCAATGGCGGAGCTTCCCAGGATACACGAATACGGGATTATCTACCTGAGCCCCTGGGCCGCCGGCACGCCGGTGGTAAGCAACGGGTACACCCCCAACTATGTATTTCGGGTATCGGTGCGTGACGAATATGCGGGACCGTTTCTGGTACGCCGGGCATTGGAACTGGGGCACAGGAAACTCGGGCTCCTGCTGGAGCAAACCGGATGGGGGCGTTCAAATTTAAGGGCAATGGAAAAGGCCCTTGGAACACAGAACCTTGAACCGGCCGGTGTGCAGTGGTTTCTGTGGGGAACCAGGGATCTGTCGGTTCAGATCGCGGCCCTGAAAGGGGCCGGGGCCCAGGCGATCATGTTTGTGGGAAATGCCCCCGAAGGCACAGCCCTGGTCACATCCATGGCAGGGCTCCCGGAAAAAGACCGGATACCGGTTATTTCCCACTGGGGGGTGACCGGGGGCAATTTTTTCGACCGGGTCAGGGACGATCTGGCCGGGATCGACCTGAGGTTTCTTCAAACCTTTTCATTTCTTGACCCGCCGTTTCCAGGCCGCGCAGAAAAGGTGATCGCGGCCTACCTGTCGAGGTGGCCGGATACGGGTTCCGTGCGTCATATTTTTTCTCCCGCGGGAACGGCACATGCCTACGACCTTGTCCATATTTTGAAAGCGGCCGTGGAAAAGGCCGGTAGCGTTGAGCCGTCCAGGGTTCGCGAGGCGCTTGAAGACCTCGGTCCCCACGACGGGCTGGTACGAAATTACGACCCGCCCTTTTCTCCTGAAAATCATGATGCCCTGGATTCGGACGATTTCAGCCTTGCACGATTTGCGTCCGACGGTGCCGTTGAACCCCTCATTCGCCCGGCAACAGGATCAAAATGAAAAGATCACGTTCTCTCCAGTCGATTATCCTATGGCGAATCTTGCCCGTGGTGGCGGTCTTGCTCATCGTTGTCTGGCTGTCGGTAAAGTATCTGGCGGCGGAAACCATCCGGCGGAAGGTTGAAAAAGACCTGGTCGTTCAGGCCGAGCAGACCGCAAAGTCCACCAGCCTGAAACTCCTGACACTGGTGGAGGCGGTTCGGGGCATCGCCCGGAACAGCCTGGTGATCAACGGATTGATCGATACCGCCGAGAGGGGCCGTTATCTGCCGATTCTCCTCCAGTCCCTGAGGCTGCCCGGAGCGGAGCACGCGAGGATCGCCCTTACGGATTTCAGGGGCAGGGTTATCTCGGCGAACTATTCCGGTGGGACAACATACGGCAAAAGGGCGTGGTTCGAAAAGGTGATGGCGGGGGCGGATTATTTCCATGCCTCGCGGAGCGGAATGGAGATCGCGCTTCCCGTGCGTTACCACGGTCTGGTCGAGGGGGTGCTCGTGGTCAATTACGACGGGAAGGATCTGACCGGCATCGTGACGATCCACTCGCCCGCCCGGGAATTCGTGATCATGGATAATAACCACACGACCATATACGCGTCCCACCGGGCCTTTGAAAAAAAATATATTCCCGGCCTTTCCGGATGGCTGGCGGCGGTAACGGCGGTGCCGGATTTTCCCGACCTGCAGCTGGTCTGTGCCGGCCGGGAGGATGTTGTTTTAAGCTCACTGGAAGAGCTGGACAGTTTTTTTCTTGTCGCGATGATTCTGGATCTCGGGGCATTGTTCCTGGGAATTTTTTTCACCTCCCATTTTACCAGCCGATTGCTGGGGCGGCTGATCGGGCAGTTGAAAGAGATCCAGGATTCGGGCGATCTCTCCCTTCGCATCCACGATCTGCCCTCCCGGGAGATGCAGTTTCTTTCGGCGGCGTTCAACCAGCTTCTCAGGCAGGTGGCAAGGGAGCAGAGGAACCTCGAGGAGCGGGTGCGGGACCGCACCCGGGAACTGGCATTTTCAGAGGCAAAAACACAGGCCATCCTGGATACGGTGGTTTCCGGGATCATCACCATTAACACGGAACGAAACATCGAGACCTTCAATCCCTCGGCCGAAAAGATCTTCGGATACGGGCGCGGTGAGGTGGAAGGCAGGCCCGTGACCGTTCTCATGATGCCGGAGCAGGCGAAAAATCACGACACCTATATCGACGCTTACCGGAAAACAGGAAAGAAGAAGGTCATCGGGCTTGTCCGGGAAGTCGTTGGAAAAAGAAAGGACGGTACGCCGTTTCCGCTGGAGCTGGCCGTTGCGGAGATGGGAGACAACAACTTCGTGGGGGTGGTTTCCGATATTACCGAGCGCAAGCAGGCCGAGGCGCAGCTCCAGACGGCAAAGGAGAGGGCCGAGGACGCCAACCGGGCCAAGAGCGAATTCCTGGCCAATATGAGCCATGAGATCCGAACCCCCATGAATGCGGTCATCGGCATGTCCGAGCTGCTGAACGAGACCAGCCTCAACAGGGATCAGCAACGGTCCGTGGATATCATTCGCGCCGCGGGCGAGAGCCTGCTGGATGTCATCAACGCCATACTGGACCTGTCCAAGATCGAGGCCGGGCAGTTCCACCTGGACTTCGCCCCCTTCGATCTCCAGGAGCTCGTTGAGACCACCGGTGAGATCATGGCGTTCAGGGCACACCAGAAAGAGCTTGAACTGGTGTACGAGGTCCACCCCGAGGTGCCCAGGGGGGTGGTGGGAGATCCGGCGCGCCTGCGCCAGGTTTTTGTCAACCTGATCGGCAACGCGGTGAAGTTTACCGGGGAAGGGGAGGTCGTGCTGGAGGTCCGTGTGCTGAAAAGGGATAAGAGCGCGGTCGATCTCCTGTTTTCCGTGCGCGACACGGGAATCGGCATTCCCGGGGAAAAGCTGGATACCATATTCGAGAGTTTTACACAGGCGGATGCCTCCACCACGAGGAGATTCGGGGGCACGGGCCTGGGGCTGGCCATCTCCAGAAAATTCGTGGAGATGATGGGCGGAGAGATCCGGGTGGAGAGCGAGGTCGGCAGGGGAAGCACCTTCTCCTTTACGGTGCGGATGGAGGTCGATGAGGAATTTGAGGAGGCCGGTCGGCCCGTCGGGGTGGATCTGACCGGAGTCGGGATCCTGGTTGTGGACGACAACGAGACCAACCGCCTTATCATGCGCCGGATGCTGACCCGTTACGGCGCCCGGATCACGGAGGCGGAGGACGGGCATGCCGGGCTGGCCGCATTGCGGGAAACGCGGTTTGACCTCATCCTCCTCGATTATCACATGCCGGGAATGGACGGGCTGGAACTGGCCCGGAAGATACAGAGGAGTCCCAATGCGATCAACGGCCCCATGCTGCTGGTCTCATCGAGCAGCAGGGTCGAACAGGATAAAATCAGGGATGCGGGGATCTGTCGCCGGCTCTTAAAACCGGTGAAAGAGATGGACCTGATAAACGCCGTTTCCCGCACCCTTTCCCGTGAGAAGGATCCGGCCTCCCCAGGCAAGAAAAAGAAAGCCGATCCCGGAGCGCCGCTTCCGCCCTTGAGGATTCTGCTGGCCGAGGACACGGATCATAATGTGAATCTGATTAAAGCCTATCTTGCCCGGACGCCCTTTATCCTGGACGTTGCGGAAAACGGGCGGATCGCCCTGGAGAAGTTCAAAGAGGGCAACTGTGACCTTGTCCTCATGGATATCGAAATGCCTGAAATGGACGGCTTGACCGCGACGCGAAAGATCCGGAAATGGGAAGAAAACACCGGCGGCGGGCCTGTACCGGTGATTGCGCTGACGGCCCATGCCCTGAGCGAGCATGAGGCGAAAACCCTGGGGGCCGGCTGCACGGCCCACCTCACCAAGCCTGTGAAAAAAGGCCGGTTGATTAAAACCATAATGAAATACGCGGCAAAAGGGCAGGAACCATACCATGGCGGATAACGTTAAAGTTGAAGTGGATGAAACCCTTGCGCCCCTTATTCCCTGCTACCTGGAGGATATGGGCAAATGGGCGGAGGCGATCCTGACGGCCCTTGACAACGAGGATTTTGAAACCGTAAGGCAGCTCTCCCATAAGATGAGCGGCACCGGTTCCGGGTACGGGTTCGAGTTCATCACCCGGGCGGGCATGAACATCAATAAAGCCGCCCATGAAAAAGAGGGGGCGACAGTGCGGGAATGGGTCCGGCAATTGAAGGACTATCTGCACCGGGTCGAAGTTGTATACGTGGAAGATGACGACGGGTTTGAACTTGATGATTAGGAGTCGGCCATGGATAAAATAAATCTCCTCCTGGTGGAGGATGACGAACATTTTTATAATCTGCTGCAAGCGCTTTTTACCGGGATCAATAAAAAATCAAGAACTCAATACACCCTGAAGTGGGTGTCGGGCCTGGGGGACGTTACACCGGAAACACTCGAGGGGTTTGATGCCGTACTGCTCGATTACAACCTCGGCGAGGGCATGACCGGCATGGACCTGCTCAGGGATGCAACGGAAAAAGGGTGCCGGACCCCGATTATCTTTCTCACAGGGCAGGGGGGCAGGGAGATCTTCCATGAAGCCGGGGAAAGCGGCGCCTCCGGTTATCTTATCAAGCAGGAGATCACCAAGGCGCCCTTCTCCCTGGAGGCCGTGGTGCATTTTGCCGTTGAGAACGGCCGGCAGCGGGAGCGCCTCAGGTTGATGGCAACCCTGGACGGGCTGACCGCCCTGCTGAACCATGGGGAGATGCAGCGGCGGCTGGATGCCGAGATCGCCCGCGCCAACCGCAACAAGCATCCCCTCTCCCTTATTTTGATGGATATTGACCACTTCAAGCGGATAAACGACACCCACGGGCATCCTGCGGGGGACAGCGTGCTCAAATGGCTGGCGGAAAAACTGCGGGAAAACTGCCGCAAGTCGGACATCCTGGCCCGTTACGGCGGCGAGGAGTTCCTGGTGATCCTTCCCGAAACAGACCTGTCGGGAACGATTCAAAAGGCGGAAACCCTGCGACGGGATATCGCATCCTGGCCGTTCCGGGAAGGTGAGCTGTCCATCCCCGTTACGGCCAGTTTCGGTGTGGCCCAGCTTCGCCCGGGGGACAATAAGCAGGTCTTGATGGAACGGGCCGACGAAGCGCTGTATGGGGCAAAAAGGGGCGGAAGAAACAAGGTGGTTCACAATAAAGCTGAAACCGCCCCCCAAAAAAAAGCGGATATGAAAACGGCCGTTAAGCTGCTGGTCGTGGACGACGACCGGCACATGCTCAACCTGTTTGCCGGCAAATTGTCCGGAATCGGGTACGAGATCGCCCTTGCCGCGAGCGGCGATGAGGCCCTCGAAATAATGGGCGGCCGGGCTTTTGATGCGGTGATCCTGGATCAAGCCATGCCGGATATGGACGGTGTCGAAACATTGAAGCGGATGACAAGGGAGCTCTTATCGGTGCCTCCGGTGATCATGATCTCGGCAGCGGATTCCAGGCATCTGGCCGTTGAGTTCATGAAACTTCCGGCGGCCGCCGATTTCTCGGCAAAACCCATCAACTTTGATCTGCTCGACGTGCAGATCAAGAGCGCCCTGAGAACACGCCGCCTGCGGCAGGCAAGGGACCGGGAGCGCGTGGCAAGGGCAGCCGCGGAGGAGATCAGCAGGCTCAAGGACACCTTTCTGGCACAGATGTCCCGGGAGTTCATGAACCCGCTCAATGTGATCCGGGGCTTTGTGGGGATTGCTGAAAAGGCTTTTGAAAACAACGGTGATCCCGAGCCTTTGGAAGATGCCCTGGCCCAGATCAAGACAGGGGCCCTTGAGCTGGGGTTGCTGGTGGAGGAGCTGTTCCACGCCACGAAGACGGAATTCGGGGCGGGCAACCTGGAGCTGATTCCAGTCGAAATACCGGGCACCCTCAGGAACGTCTCGGCCAGGATTGCCGACCGGGTCCGGGAAAAGGGGCTGATCTTGAATACGGATTTTGACGCCGGCCTCCCCCTGATCCTGGCGGACCCCAAACGGGTGATACTTATTCTGAAGCACCTGCTGGACAATGCGGTCAAGTTTACCCCGAAAGGAGAGATCACCCTGGGGGCATCGGCGGATGGGAGTTCTCTTCAAATCGACATCGCCGACACGGGCATCGGTATCGCGCCGGAAAACCAGGAGAGAATATTCAACCGTTTTACAAGGGTCGACACGTCGGGCCACTTGCCGGGAGCGGGCATGGGGCTCTACCTGGCCAGGTTCTGGGCCGAGAAGATGAACGGGAGGCTCTGGGTGGAGAGCGAGCCGGACAGGGGAACGACGGTTCATCTCGCCTTTCCTCTCTGGGAAGACGAGGGGTTTGATTGATCCGGGAAGGTGGCGGCACTGAGTCGAAGGGGTCGTAAACAAGGTGATCGACCTGTTGATGTGCCGGCAGACAGGGGGGGATCGGAGGAAGAACAATGGACGGCGTCAAAGGCGGTGGAAGGTTTAAATGGTTTGTTCTGGTGACGATGATCCTGGCAGCCGGGCTCTATGCCTTTGGGATATCGAGCTTGCTGGAAAAAAAGCGGGTCGGGGAGAGGATGCGCGCTGAGGGCTATTTGGTCCTGGCGGTTGCCGAAACCGCAGATCTCATCCATGAAATTCAGATCGAACGCGGACTTTCCGTGGCTTTTTTGAGCGGAAAGGGCAGGGAGTTCAGAAGTCTCCTGTCGCGGCAAAAGGGAGCAAGCGATCTCCGTTTCAAGGAGGTGAACCGGCATCTCGGGTCCGAGCACTTCTCCCTGTTGGCGTCGGGGGACACCTCTTTTATCGAGGGCGTGGTTTCCCGGCATGGGGAGGTTGACGCCTTTCGCGCAAAAGTGCTGGACAGGGCTGTTTCACCTGCCGACGCCGCCGGCTTTTATACCGGGTTGAACGCCGAGCTGCTGAACGGGTTTAAACGGATTTCTGAATCGATCGCGGACAGGGCCTCTTTTGTCCGAATGTTGAATTATCTCGTCTTTGCAGAGTACAAGGAGAGGGTTGCCCGGGAACGCTATCTTCTCGCCGAAGTGCTTGCATCGGGGAACTTTCCCCCGACCCGGCGCAATCAGCTTACCGCCCTGACGGCCCGGCAGGAGGTCTATAGCGACACATTCTCATACCATGCCTCCCCGGATGTCATACGGGAATACAAAAAAATCAAGGCTCATGAGGCATTTCAGGCGGTTGTTCGGTTACGCAATCGCTTACTTGCCGGGCCGCTGGAAGAGGGGGGCGACGTCACCCCGCTGCAATGGTGGAGGGCCTCGACCGATAAAATAGACCTGCTCCGGGATATGGAAACCTTTCTTCTGTCCGATGTTCGCGGTCGGGCCGGGCTGGCCGAAGCGGACGCAGAAAGGGAGTATGATTTCAATCTCCTGTTTATCCTGGTGATGACGGGTATATTATTCCCCCTGATCTTCAGGGAGGCATGGGCGCTGGGCAATGAACTTCGTCACGGGAACCGCCGAGATCGCCGGGTAGAATGGGGCTCCCGGTCTTCAGCAAAAAAAAGGGGAGACCGGCTTATCCGGACCATGTTCCTTACGGTGGTTGCCGTATTGCTGATCTCCCTGTTTCAGATCGGGTGGGCTGTCTACAGCGGGCAGAAGAAGGGGCTTACTGAAAAACTGGTTGTCCAGAAAGAGGTGATCGAAGCCGTGGGGCGGTTCGATGCCGGTTTCAGCCGGGCGGACCATCAGGCGGGTAATGTTGCCGCCACGCTGAGCCAGGTCCTGGATGCCAAGAGCAGGGCCATCCGTCAGTATCATGGGAGTGCCGAATTCACCCTGGCCGAAAAGCGGGGAGAGACGTTTGTGTTTCTACTGCTCCCGGATGTCAAGGCCGCGAAGGTGGAAACCCTGAACAGCGATATTTACAGACTCGGCATTACCGAGTATGCCCTTCCGGCCTCGGGCAGGACAGCCGCCCCCATGCGGCTGGCGTTGAGCGGTCGCACCGGTACCGTTACCGGAATGGATTATCGGGGTGTCTGGGTTCTGGCTGCCCATACCCCGCTCCAGATCGGCAATAAACGCTTCGGCCTGGTGGCCAAGATCGATATGGCGGAGGTGTTCCTGCCCATGGTCAAGATGGGCCTTGCCACCCTTGTGTTGGCGGGAGTGCTGATACTGACCGGTGCCGGGCGGTTCATGGGGCTCGTGAACCCGCTTATCGAGAGTCTGGAAAAAGAGGTGGCCGCGAACAGGGCCATGATCGAGGCCTCGCCCTGCGGGATCTTCACCCTCCGGAGGGACGGCAGGATTCTGGCGTTCAACAGGACGGCGGAACAGATGTTCGGCTACGTTGCCCGTGAAATTATCGGCCTCATGGTGCAGGCGGTTCTTCCGGAATACACCTTCGGCGCGGTTGGGCGGCTCTCCGGGGAAGATGCCGGCGGAGTCGCCGGCGACGCCGTTGCAGGGGAACTTCCCGGCCTGCGGAAGGACGGTTCCACGTTTCCCCTCCACGTCAACACCGGGCGGATGACGGTGGGAGGAGAATGTCAATTCGTGGTCATGGTGAGCGATATGACGGAACTCAAAATCAAGGAAGAGGAGATCCGTCGGCACAAGGATCACCTGGAAGAGCTGGTGACGATCGCAACGGCCGAGATAAAGGCGATTGTCCAGACGGCGGTGAGCGGTATCATCACCATTGACGAGGAGGGGGTTGTCCACATCTTCAACCCGTCGGCGGAGGCCCTGTTCGGCTGGGCCCCAAAAGAGGTGCTTGGCAAAAACATTACCATGCTCATGGAGGATTCCGTGGCTGCAAGGCTTCCGGGATACCTGAAGCAGTATCTTAAAACCGGTAAGGCCAGTATCATCGGTACCGGCAGGGAGATCACGGCAAAGAGGAGGGACGGCAGCCTCTTTCCCGCTCATCTTGCCGTGGGTCATGCGAAGCTGGCAAACGGCGGGCATTATTTTGTGGGGTTTGTCACGGACATCACCGATCAGAAGGCAAGGGAGGCCGAACTGAAGCTGGCCAAGGAGACCGCCGAGGCCGGCGCCAGGTCCAAGGCGGCCTTTATTGCCAATATGAGCCACGAGATCCGCACTCCCATGAACGCCGTCCTCGGTTTCACGGAGGTCGCCCTCAAGGATACCGGCATGGCAAGGGAAACCCGGGGGTATCTCAGGACCATTCTCGGCTCCGCGCGGGCGCTCCTTGGGATCATCAACGATATCCTGGACGTATCCAAGATGGAGAGCGGGAAATTCGGACTTGAAACCATCTGTTTCAACCTTCCCAACACCCTGGCGGAAGCCGTGAAAACCATCGGTTCGAAGGCATCTGAAAAGGGCCTGGAGATTTCCCTGGATTATGACAGGAAGCTTGGCCCCCTCTTTTTGGGGGACCCCACCCGCCTTCGCCAGGTTATCCTCAACCTGGTGGGCAATGCGGTGAAGTTCACGGAAAAGGGAGGGGTCGAGATCTCCGTCCGAAAGGACAGCGCCCCCGACATGCTCCACTTTTCAGTTCGCGACACGGGAATCGGGATGCCCCCGGAGCAGGCCGGTAAAATATTTCAACCCTTTGTGCAGGCGGACGAATCGACCACCCGAAAATTTGGCGGCACGGGGCTCGGCACGACCATTTCCAGGCAGATCGTCGAAATAATGGGCGGGCGGATCTGGGTGGAAAGCAGGGAGGGGGAAGGCTCGGTTTTCCACTTTACGGCGCTTTTGCCGGTGGCGGCCCTCGGAGCGATCTGCCTGCACACGGATCAGCCTGAAATGAATGAAGAGTATGTTTCCCCCCGAAGGTTCCGGGTTCTTCTGGCCGAGGATGTCCAGGCCAATGCCGACCTTGCGCTTCTGCGGCTCAGGGAACAGGGGCATGCCGCGGAGTTGGCAATGAACGGGATCGAGGCGGTGAATGCATTCAAGGAGGATGATTTTGACCTGATTCTTATGGACGTGATGATGCCCGAGCTGGACGGCCTCGAAGCCACCCGCCGTATCAGGACCCTGGAAGCGGAGCTGGGCGGCCGTATCCCGATTCTTGCGTTGACGGCCAGTGTCATGCAGGAGGAGTACAACAGCTGCATGGGGGCGGGAATGGACGGTGTCCTGGCAAAACCCATTGATTTCGATAAGCTGTTTTCGGAAATGGAAGACGTTGTTCCAAAAGGCCGGGGGACTCCGAATCGCCCGCTCTCCTCCGGGAAGGCCCTGGGCGAGACGGTGGATTTTTCCCCCCTGGACCGGGTGGCGGACCATGTGGGTTCCCTTGAAACCTGGCGGAACCCCGGGGCCTATGCCCGGGCACTGGTTGATTTTGCGAAAAAACACGGGGATGATGCCATTGGGATCAAGGCGTCGATCCTCGGGCAGGAGAAGGATGAAGCCGGAAAGGCGATTCATACCCTGAAGGGGCTGGCGGGCAACCTCGGCCTTTACCGGGTTGCCGGGATTGCAAACGAAATGGAAAAAGCCTTGAAGGAAGGGGGGCTTGAAACGGGGGAGGGCCCTGGGAACGCCCTTGAAGAGGCCCTTGGGGAGGCGGTGGCCGCCGTGGGTCGACTTGACTATCCCGTAGGAAAACCGGACCGGGGGCCTGTCAAGACATTTGACGGACGGGAGGTATCCCGGTTGCTTGGCAAACTTGTGGGTGAGCTGGAACAGCTTGATCCCGATACGGCGGAACCCTTGATCGAGGCCCTGGGGGATTATCTGCCCGTGGAGGATGTCACATCCGTTGGAGGGATGCTGGCCGATTTCGACTTCGACGGGGCGGCCTCGGCGGCAAGGGCGTTGGTCCATAAATATCAACTGGAATGGGAGGCGGAATAATAGATGCTGAATAAAAAGAAGATCTTGTGCGTGGATGACGAACCCAACAACCTTCAGGTGCTCAGGCAGATACTCAAAAGCCGGTACCAGCTGATATTCGCCACCAGTGGAGACAAGGCGCTGGAGGCCTGTGTCAAGCACGGTCCCGATATGGTGCTCCTGGACATCATGATGCCCGGGATGAACGGGTACGAGGTGTGCCGGGCCCTGAAGGCGGACCCTGTAACCCGGCCGATCCCGGTGCTGTTCGTGACGGCCATGGGGGATGAGGAGGACGAGGCTTCCGGTTTTGACGCCGGCGCCGTGGACTATATCCAGAAGCCCGTATCCGGCACCCTGGTTCTGAGAAGGGTGCAGACCCACCTCTCCCTGGTGGAAGCCAGGGAGCTGGAGAAGAGCCATAAGGAGGCCATGTTCATGCTCGGGGAGGCCGGTCATTTTAACGATTCGGATACCGGGGTGCATATATGGCGGATGGCGGCATATGCCAGGGCCCTTGGCGAGGCCGCCGGCTGGCCCGATCATCTGGCGGAGCGGCTGGAACTTGCCGCGCCCATGCACGACACGGGGAAGATCGGCATCCCCGACGAGATCCTCAAGGCACCGAGAAAGCTCACAAAAGAGGAGTGGGAGGTGATGAAAACCCACCCTGTGATCGGCAGCAACATCCTTAAAAAGAGTTCCGCGCCGATCTTTGTCATGGCGGCGGAGATCGCCCTGGGCCACCACGAAAAATGGGACGGCAGCGGATACCCGTCGGGCCTTTCCGGGGAGGAGATCCCCGAATCGGCCAGGATCGTCGCCCTTGCCGATGTTTTTGATGCCCTGACCATGAAACGCCCCTACAAGGAGGCGTGGCCGGCCGACAAGGCCGTCAAGGAAATTCTGGACGGGGCCGGCAGCCATTTCGATCCCCGGCTGGCGGATCTGTTTGAGAAGCACCTTTCCGGGTTCCTTGAAATTAAAGAGGAATGGGATCGGCGGGAACTGGCTGAAAAGAAAAAGCATAATTCCTGAGGCCGCGGCGGCGGCATCGGAGTTCCCAATAAGGATCCCGGGAGGATAAAATGAAAATCGGTGTTCGGGTGTCACTTATTTTTGCCGGCGTGCTGATACTGGTGGGGATGACCGCCCTCTCCATGGGCCGGCTGGCCGAAAGCAACGGGAAGACGGCTCTTGCCGAGAAGCGCAGATTCCAGGCCCTGAAGCTGGCCGACCATCTGAGGCAGACCTCGGACGACCTGACCCGCATGGCAAGGGCCTATGTGGTTACCGGCAACCCTGTCTTTGAGCGCCACTTCAACACCATTCTGGCGATCCGGAACGGGTCCGCCCCCAGGCCGGAAGGGTATGACGGAATTTACTGGGATTTTGTGACCGCAGGCGGCCCCATGCCCGCCCCTCCTGGAAAAGCGGTGTCCCTGCTGAAGCTTATGCGGCAGATGGGCATGACCGATGGGGAACTGGGCAAGTTGAAGGAGGCGGAGGAGCGCTCCAACGCCCTTGCCGGGATCGAGAAACAGGCATTTGCCGCCATGAAGGGGCTCTTTGAAGATGAAGGGGGCAACCTCACCGTTCCCGGTGATCCTGACCCGGAAAAGGCCCGCGCCCTGTTGCACGGTGATGCATACCACCGTGAAAAGTCCGTTATCATGGCTCCCATCCAGGAGTTCTTCGACATGGTTGACCACAGAACCCGAAGGGCGGTGGAGGAGAACAGAAAAGCGGGGCTCTTTTATACCCGGGTCGCATACCTGTTCCTGGTGGCCGCCTTCCTGTTCGCCCTGTTCGGAATGGGGCACCTGAGAAAGCGGATTGTCGGCCCCGTGCTCTCCCTGTCCGGAGCGGCCGAAAGGATCGCTTCGGGGGGCGTTGGGGGGCGGGTCCGGGTCGAGGAAAATGACGAGATCGGAGATCTGGCGCGAACCTTTAACGATATGAGCAAAAACCTGGAAAAGACGATCAGCAGGCTGTCCGCCCAGAAAGCGGCCCTTGACGAGCATGCCGCCGTGGCCGTCTCGGATTCCGAGGGCGCCGTTCGCCATGCCAACAGCGGGTTCCGAAGCCTCTGCGGGGTGGCCGGCAAAGACCCGGTCTGCAGGATGGAGCAGATACTTGAGAACCACCCGGACTCCGGGAAGATCATGGAAAGAATCAAGGCCGGAAAGGCTTGGCGGGGGGAACTTGTCATCCACAAAAAGGGCGGGGGAAATCACTGGGTTCTTGCAAGCGTTGCACCGCTTGAGCCCGAAGACAGGCTTCCGGGTGGCCTTATCACGATCATGACCGACATCACCTCCCAGAAGCTCGTGGAGGAGGAACTGATGGCGGCCAGGGATGTCGCCCGGAACGCCGCCAGGGTCAAAACCGATTTCCTGGCCAATATGAGTCACGAGATTCGCACCCCCATGAACGGGATCATCGGTTTCAGCGATCTGGTCCTGAAGATGGAGGATCTTCCCCCCCTTGCCCGGGACCATATCCGCAAATCCAACCGCTCGGCAAAGGGACTCCTGGCCATTATCAACGATATCCTGGATTTTTCAAAGATCGAGGCCGGCAAACTGGAGCTGGAGGTGATCTGCTTCAACCTGTTCAGCCTGATTCAGGATGCGATCCAGACCATGGGGCTCCAGGCGGAGCAAAAGGGGCTGGCCCTGCGTTTCGAGTATTCCCGGAAACTTCCCTACTGTTACCGGGGAGACCCCACGCGGCTGCGGCAGGTGCTCCTCAACCTCTTGAACAACAGCATAAAGTTCACGGAAAAGGGCAGCATCTCCGTGTTTATCACCCCCAAGGACGACGCGCTTCTTTTTTGCGTGAAGGACACGGGCATCGGAATCCCCCCCGAGCGGCTTCCCCATATCTTCGAGTCCTTCACCCAGGCCGACGGCTCCACGACCCGCCACTTCGGGGGAACCGGTCTGGGGACCTCCATCTGCAGGAAGCTGGTGGAGGCCATGGGCGGCCGCATCTGGATTGAAAGCGAACCCCGCAGGGGGACCCGGGTCTTTTTTACCCTGGCCCTCAGGGACAAGGCCTGCCGGGATGATTGTGAACTCCGGGAAGTGGTGGAACAGGATATGGAGTGGTCCCCCCGGCTCTTCCGCATCCTGCTTGCCGAAGACAATCTCCTGAACGGAGAGCTGATATTGCTGAACCTCGAGAAACACCACGGCCATTTCGTGACCTGGGTGAAGGACGGCGGGCAGGCGGTGGAGCTGATCCGGGACCGGGAAGACGCTTTTGACCTGGTGCTGATGGATTTCCAGATGCCGGTGATGGACGGGCTTACGGCTACGAAAACCATAAGGCGCCTTGGGCACAAGATTCCGGTTGTCGCCCTGACCGCCTCGGTTACCCTGGAGGATCAGGGAAAATGCAAGGCGGCCGGCATGGACGGGTTTGTCAAGAAACCCATAAACTTCAAAGAGCTTATCATGACCATGGAGTCGGTGGTGCCCGTGTCCGGCGGTAATGAAAACAGGGAGGTTCCGATCCGGGCCATAAGGGAGGGGGACAACCCCCTTGCCCCGTTAAAGGGAATTGTCGATGTCAAGGCGGCCCTGCGTTCCTGGGGCAGCCCGGAGACCTATGCAAAAGCCCTTCAAAAATTTGCCGGAGACCATGGCCGAGATGCCGACCTGCTGCGGAAATACGTGGGTGAGGGAAAGCGGGACCTTGCCGCGGCCCTTGTTCACCAGCTCAAGGGGATGAATCTGGGGCTCACCGGCCTGTCCAGCGTCGCGGCCGGCATAGGGGCACAATTAAAGGCAAACTCCGACAATGGAATTGATGAATCCGTAACGGTTCTGGCCGGTATCCTGGAGGAGATCGTCGGGGCGATCAACAGGCTGGAGATACCCGGAACAACCTCTCCCCAGAACAAACATGCCCACCGGGATGCGATACCGCTTCTGGAAGAGTTGCTCGAAGCCCTTGCCCAGGACAGCCCGGATCCGGCCGAGCCGGCTCTGGAAAAGCTGGGGGGAATGCTCCCCGAAGGGCGGCTTGCGGCGATCCATGCGGCACTGGATAACTTTGATTTCAGGGGGGCGGAGAGGGAAGTCATCGAGCTTAAAACGTTGCTCGGGGAGCAGGAGAAAATCAGCAGGGAGTAAAAACACAATTGATCTCCATATCAGGGTGGAATCCCCCGCGCGTGTTGATTCAAGAGGGGCCGCCCCCCGGTGAATACCTCAGGGACAAACGGAGTTCTTTTCCGGGGCTGCCGCAATGGGGATGGTGAACCGGGGGAGGAGACTGGGGATCGCAATTTCGGGAGGTCGTGTCGGTATCCCTTGCGGCGGCGATTTACCGGTTACACGAGAATATCATCCTTACCCTTGCCGCCGAGGGCAACGACCCCCCGGGCTTCCAGCTCCTTTGCCGCGTTCACGATCGCCTGCTGGGCAACGGTGACCTCGCTCAGGCGTACCGGCCCCATGGCCTCGAGTTCATCCATCAGCATCTCCGCGTTGCGCTGTGATACACAGGCGCGGACCTTCTCCCGCATCTCCTCGCCGACGTTTCTCAGCGCCGTTGCCAGAACGGGCAACTCCACCTGTTTCAGAATTTCCACCATCCCCTTGTTGTCCACCCCGATCAGATCCTCGAAAACGAACATGCGGCTCCGGATCTCCCCGGCCATCTCGATTTCCTCCTTTTCAAGGAGGCCCATGACCGTATCCTCGGTCTCCTTGTCCACTCCCCCGAGAATATCCACGAGCACCTGGACGCCGCCGGCTTGCCCGCCCATTGTGGCGAAATTGCCAAGCTCCCTTTTCAGGATCTCGTCCACCGTCCTGATGATCTCCTCTGGAATTTGGCCCAGGCGCGCGACCCTCAGGGCAAGGTCGGGCTTTCGTTCCTCGGGCAGGTTGGAGAGAACATGGGCCGCGATTTCGGGGGGGAGATGGGCCAGGATCATGGCGGCGGTCTGGGGATGTTCCCCTTCGATATATTTCGCGAAGGCGGCGGCATCCACCCCTTCGCTCCAGCCAAAGGCCTCTTCCCGGTTCCGCAGTTCGACCTCCCGGGCCACGGCGGCGGCTTTTTCCCTGTCGAGGGATCTTTCCATAACGGTTTTCAGGAAGGTATCGCCCCTGACCATCATGGCGGTTTCCCGGGTAAAGTCCTTTCCGAAGGATTCGGTCACGCTCTTGAGGACCTTGGGGGGAATACTGTCGATTCTTGCCATTTCCGTTGCGATGGCGTGGAGCTGCTTGTCGGTCATCTTCTTGAAGACCCTGGAAGCGTGCTCCTCGCCCATGGCGATGAGGAAAACAGCGGCTTTCTGGGGGGGCGTCAGATTGTCGGGATCGAAGGGGAATGTCATGCCGTGAATCCTTTGCCAACCCGTCGGTCGGAAGTCTTTGGTTGTTGTTTGGCCCTGCAACACCACTTCATCAGGGATGACGGGTCCATGGTCGAAATTAAACAATGATCGTACTGAACCGGCGATATTTAATCAATCGATTTGTCCGGTGCACAGAAGGTCCGTGCTTCCTGACGGCACCTTGGCCGTGGAACGGCATTACTATCCTTAATCATTGAGTTACTAATGAGTATGTAAGTTTCCCGACATTAATGAGTGTCAAAACCATCAAGAATCACAGCGCATTTTTAATACGTGAGCTCTTTTTATATGTCGGGTGGGTTTAGACCGCATTAGTATATTGGGTGGGTCGTGTCCTGGCGAAACCGAGTCGGCTGATGATATGATCAAGTCCGGAATTCGGCTTTGCTGTTGTTAAAAGAAAATGGTACCCTGTAACCGCTGTTCAAATAGAATGCGATCCCATGCATTGATGGTCCCGTAAAAAAGTCATGTTGCGACAATTCGGACCCAACATGATGTTGTTGGTATGTGTGAGGACGGTCAAACGTTGTGGAACCAAAATCTACTTCGGACTTTTTACATGGGCATCATGCATTGACTGTTACCGCTAAAAAATAGCTGATCACCACTTTCTTCAGCCGGCCTTGTGGGGTCAACTTCTTGTTATGGAACGTAATTCCAGTTTTTCCGTCAGGTTTGCCGGTAGCTTGAAAATTCGGGAGCTGTTGTTTCAGGGCGAAAAAGCGCCATGGAACATGTTTCTGATCGGATCCCTGCAATCGCCGGGGTAAAGCAGGCTGATGATCGGTGGTCTTCTAAAACAATATGGTGATGAAATGACTGAAAAATCCTTTGACGCAATTATCGTAGGTTCCGGAACATCGGCATATTTCGTGGCCGACGGGTTACTCAAGCACAACTACAATCTGGCCATGGTGGACGAGCGCCCCTACGGGGGGACATGTGCCCTTCGTGGATGCCAGCCGAAGAAATACCTGGTATGCAATGCCGAGGCGGTGGCCATGAGCCGTCACCTCCTGGGCGCGGGCATCGAACAGGTCGCAAAAACGGACTGGGAGGCCATGCAGGCACTTAAGAACCGTTTCCTCGAAGGACGTCCCGAGGCGGAGGCAAAGACCTGGGAGAAAAGAGGGGTTGCGACTTTCTTCGGCAGGGCGGTGATGACCGGGCCCAATGAAATCACGGTCAACTCGGATCGCCTTTCCGCCCCGCGCATTATCCTGGCAACCGGTGCAATCCCCAGACGGGCTCCCATAAAGGGGGCCGAACATATCAAGGACAGTGAAGCCTTTCTGGATCTGGAACGATTGCCGGATCGTATCGTCTTTATCGGCGGCGGGTATATCTCATTTGAATTCGCCCATGTCGCTGTCCGGGCAGGAGCCAAACAGGTCACCATTTTGCACCGATCCGCACGGCCGCTCAGGGCCTTTGACCGGGATATCGTCGAAACGGTTGTCCGGGCCGGCGAAGCCGAAGGCGTTCAGGTCGTGCTGGACGAAACCCCCGTATCCGTTGAAAGCAATTCTTCGGGCCTCCTGCTGACAGGATCGACCGGGGCGAAATATCATGCGGATCTGATCATCGAAGCCACCGGCCGGGTGCCGAACCTGAGTGTATTGGAACAGGGGCACGGGAATGTGGAGACCAACTCCCGCGGCGTTGTGACAAATGAATTCCTGCAAAGCGTTTCCAACCCCGCGGTATATGCGGTGGGCGATTGCGCGGCCGCCGGTTCCATGCTGGCCACTGTGGCGGATGAGCAGGGCAAGGCGGTTGCCGCCAACATTATCGGCGGCAACAGGAAAACCATCGATTACTCGGTGGTTCCCAGCGCTGTTTTTTCCATTCCCAGTATCGGAGTCGTGGGCCTGACCGAAGCGCAGGCCGAAGAACAGGGCCTGGATTTCAGAGTCAACAGGGGGGTGACCACCCGGTGGCCGTCATCCATGCGGATCGGCGAAAAATTCGGTTCGTACAAGGTGCTTATCGACAACCGCACCGACCTGATCATCGGCGCCCATCTTGCCCGGCACAATGCGGCGGAAAGCATCAATGTTCTGGCCCTTGCCATGAAGTTCAAGATCAAAGCGTCGGACCTTGCCGAGTTTATGTGGGCATACCCGACCCTTGTCTCCGACCTCAAGTACATGGTGAGCTAGCGGGGCCTCATTCCCGCGGTGGGGTTTGAAGTCACCCCGTCACGATCGTGGAGGGCATTGAAACCATCAACGTCGGCGGTTTCGGGTTGCTGGATATGGAGCACGGTTACTTTGCATCCGCGGAACCGGTAATCCGGGACATCCGTGAAGCTATCGAGACAGGAAAACCGGCCGGCGAACGAAAGATCCCCCAGGGCTTCGAGGAGCATTTCGTGATCGATATCCGGCAACACGAATAGGGATTGGAGAAGACCTCGGCAACAACAGGTGCTTGAATGAAGCAGAAACCTCATCCAAACTTGGAACCGCCCCTGTCCGGGTGGCGCATCCAGGGCCGTTTTTACCCCTTGGCCGCCATTTGCGCGGTCTTGCTCTGGGGCATCATCATGCCGCCGGCGGCCCTTTCACGGAGCCCGTGGCCCCGGATCTCCCTCGTGCCGTGGGCGGACGGTTTTGAAGGGCCGGTTCATCTAACCCAGGCCGGAGACGCCGGCGAACGGGTGTTTGTGGTGGAGCAGGAAGGCAGGATCCGCCTGGCAACGCGAGGGGCCTCGGCCCATGACATTGTGCTGGATATTTCCGGCCGTGTGGGATGCTGCGGTGAGCGAGGGCTTTTGAGCATGGCCTTCCCGCCGGGGTTTCCGGCAAGGAACTGGTTTTACGTGGATTATACGGACACAGCCGGCAATACGGTCATCTCCCGCTTTCATATGCCGGCGCCCGGCGGCAGCGTGGCCGACCCGGACAGCGAGGAGATCATCCTCCGGATCCAGCAGCCTTTTGCCAATCACAACGGCGGGCAGATCGCCTTTGGCCCGGATGGGTATCTGTATATCGGCACGGGTGACGGCGGCAGTGGCGGAGATCCCCAGGGAAATTCCCAGAACACGGGTGTCTTGCTGGGCAAGATCTTGCGAATTGATGTGGAATCCGGCACGGCCCCCTACGGGATTCCGCCGGACAACCCGTTTGTATCCGTCCCGGGCATCCCGGATGAAATCTGGGCATACGGCCTGCGCAATCCCTGGCGCTTTTCCTTTGACCGGGTTTCCGGCGACCTGTTCATTGCGGATGTGGGGCAGAATCGTGTGGAGGAGGTCAATTTCCAGCCCTCCGGCAGCCGGGGGGGAGAAAATTACGGCTGGAACATCATGGAGGGACCGGAATGCTTTGCGGATCCCCTTTGCGATGCCGGCGGCCTGGTGGCCCCGGTGGCCTACTATGAACATCCCCGGGGCTGTTCCGTGACCGGGGGCCATGTTTATCGGGGCCCGTCTCATCCGGGACTGGCGGGAATCTATCTATACGGAGATTTCTGCGAGGGCGTTATCCATGGGCTGCGCTCTTACAACGGGGCCTGGCAGTCCACCCCTTTATTGAACTCCAATCTGTTGATCTCCGGCTTTGGCGAGGATGAGGCCGGGGAGATATATATCCTCGACCTTGCGGGCGGCGGGGTTTACCGGGTTCACGCCCACTCCGGGATAATGCCGGATGTCAGGGCGAATGGTCTTGACGGCCCGCTCTCGGTAAATGCCGGGGACACGGTTTCCATCACCGTGGGCCTGGGCCCCGGCGAAGTGTCCGCACAATCAGCCGAATGGTGGCTGGTGGCTGAAACACCCCGGGGCCTTTTCTCCTTTGAGCCTCCCCTGAACTGGGTACCCGGCCTGAAAAGCAGCCTCACGGATCAGGTTTTTCCTTTTCCGGCCCTGGAGGTTTTTATGGGGGTGCTGCCGCCGGGGCGCACCGTGATCCATTTCGGCCTTGATCCCCTTTCCGATGAAATCCCACAGGCCACATGGCTTGATCAGGTCGTGGTGGAGGTGGAATAGGGAAGAACAACGCGGGAAGCGTCCCTTGCCGATCCGGTAATTAAATCATTCGGCGTGTTTTATAACGGTGGCCCACACGTGAACATGGGTCATTTCCGAGACGGAAGTTTCAATGCTGTCGTCAATAATGACTCCGTCCCCGCCCAGATCGCAGGCCTTTACGCGCAACTCCTTATAGGCTTCGTCTTCCAGTTGTACCTTTCCGCCGAAAAACATGTTCTTTTTGATATGCGAAGTAATTTTCGCTATGGACTCATAGTCTTCAGGTGGGGGCACATCCCTGTAAAAGCGGATTTCACAATTTTCGTCTTTTGCTTGATAGCCCGATTTGAGATGATCCACCTTGGTTGTTGTCGCACAAGCCGACAATAAAAGGGCTAATGTAAGGAATATCGCCGGATTATATATCTTGTGAGTCATGGGAAACCTTATGATGTCAATTGATCGGAGTGTTCCCGCCCATCGCCGGGTGCTTGAGCGGGAACCTTGATAAGAGCTATTTGGCGGCCATTTTCACCATCTCGTCAACGATTTTACAGGACCAGGCTTTCTGCCCCGCGCCGCCCACGAAACCTGTTTTTGTCGTCGCCGAGATGAACGTTTTGCCGGCGTCGACTTCTTGCAGATTAACGGCCAGCTCCTCGCCGCCGCTACCGACAAAAAGGCCGATATGACGATTTCGCTGGGCCTTGATGGAGGTGTCGGTTTCTTCGGTGATGGTTGAATCAAGGGCAATCGTTACTTTCCTGGCGATATCCTTCGCCCTTTTCATGTCCACCCCCAGGAGAACCGAGGCGTCGTAGCATTTTTCGCCCTTGACGGGTTCGTTAATACCGTAACCCTCGTTGTACATGAATTTGCTGGCATGTGTTCCGGCGCATCCCGAAACAATGACCGAACAACCACAGAAAACGAACAGAACATACAGGGCTTTTTTAAGTCGAATCAATTCTCTTGCTCCTTATTTATTTGTAGAATTAAAGGTGTTTTCCCCCGCGCAAGGTCATGTGCGCGGGGAGGGCCTGGGGGCGTCACATACATAGCGGATCTCCAGCGCGAAATCCCGGGAACCTCGGCCACCGTTCGCGGTACGTCGTTTCACGGGATGAGCCGGCGGTCCGCAGTCGTGGCGGAACGACCGTGATGGAGCTCCCGATCGGTTGCCCAGGCGGAAGTGGCGCCGAAAATCTTCACTTATTCCCGCAGCATACTCACTTGAATATGGTGGGATCTGTTCACCTTGGGGGTAAAAATCAGAAAGCAGTTCCACCGAGGCGAGGGCTCCGGATTTGGACTTCTTGTTTTCATGTTATGCTGTTTTGCGTTGGATAGCTCCTATCCATATAAAGAATTGAATGCCTCTTGCAAGTATTTTTTGCTCTTTGACTAATCTTTTATCACGGGGTGAATTCAGCTTGGCTTCACGATACGGGATTTCATGGTGGGACGACTGCTCGCTCGAGGGGCATCTTGGCCGTATACCGATGAATGGGCCGGCATGGGAAAACGACAATGAAGTGATGCGCGGGTTGTTCTTTTTTTACTTCATTGTTTACCGAAGTCGTCGAAAAATAGTTAAAACGCGTTTATTACATCGTGCAAAAGTTCATGAACTTGCCGAAGTTGGTGCCGGATCGGGCTTGGAGAACAATCGGTTCACAATCGAGGAAACCCCTTCTTGCGCAAGGTCAACGCCGACCGGTTCTGCGGGAGACGGCAATCACGCCTGACGACGGTTGCAAATATCAAAAAAAGAAGATTGACAAAAAAACGCGATCCGTATAATCGATTTGTAGATTTAAAATCCAATTTGGACAAAATGTATAGAGGGGTTTGGGAAATGCACGAGTTGGACCGTTACATACCGGTGGCCGATGCCGTCGGCGCCCTGTTTTATCCCAACGTGGAAGTTGTGATCCACGATATCGAAAAAGACGTGGTGTTTCATATCAGCAACCCGGTATCCGGCCGAAAGCCGGGGGATATATCCCTGCTGGAACTGGACGACACCGATCTTACGAACGGTGAAGCGGTGATCGGCCCCTATGAGAAGGCGGGGGAAAGCGGACAAAGGGTCCGGGCCGCCACCGCCGTTCTTAGAAATGATCATGGAAAGGCGGTGGGGCTTCTGTGCATCAACCTTGATCTGTCGGCATATGAAGGCGCCCTTGACCTGATCGAATCCCTGATTCGGCCGCCCAGGGCCATGCAACATCCTCGGGTGCTGTTTCAGAACGACTGGCGGGACCAGATCAAGCTTGAAATCAGGGCATTTCTCGAGGTCGAAAACCTTCGGATCGACAACCTGACACCGGCCCGGAGAAAAGAGATGATGGCCGTCCTTGACGGCAAGGGACTGTTTTTCGCGAAAAAATCAATCGAACAGGTGGCCGCGGCACTGGGGGTTTCCCGTGCCACGGCCTACAACGACTTAAAAGCGGCAAGAAAAAAAGCGCTTGAAAAAGGGGGCGGGCTCAATGACTGAGGTGTATGACCTGGATCAAATAAAATCGGTTGTGGATTCCATTGACCTCGAAGGGGCAATCGAAAAGGGGTTTGTGGCGTATTCCAGGGGCAATGCCGTTGTCCCGCCCGTGGGAGAGCTGGTGTTCGACGACCCGCCCGGTGACACGCATATCAAATACGGTTATATACGGGACCGGGAAACTTACGTGGTTAAAATCGCATCGGGTTTTTACAAGAATCCCGCGATGGGGCTGGATTCCAGTTCGGGGCTGATGATGGTCTTTTCCCAGAAAACCGGGCACCTTCAGGCCGTCCTGCTGGACAACGGCTATCTCACGAATGTCAGGACGGCGGTCGCGGGCCGGATCTGCGCAAAATACCTTGCCCCGGAAAACGTCTCCTGTATCGGCGTTCTGGGAACCGGCATTCAGGCCCGGATGCAGGTGGAATATTTGAAGGGATGCGTCGACTGTACCGATATCCGCGTGTGGGGGCCGACCCTCGAGAATGCGCGGAAATACAGGGACGACATGGAGGCTCTGGGATACCGGGTCCGGATCGCGGATTCCCCCGGAGATGTTGCAAGGCACGCGAACCTGATTGTCACCACCACCCCGTCCACGACCCCCCTGCTCAAGGCGGGAGATATCTCCCCGGGCACCCATATCACTGCCATGGGCTCGGACACACCGGGAAAACAGGAGCTGGATCCGCAAATTATCAAATCGGCGGACCTTATCGTGGCCGACAGCCGTTCGCAGTGCAGGGAACGCGGGGAGATCGCCCGGGCTTATCCCGACGGAGAAAGGGAGGGGCAACCCATTCCCGAGATCGGAGAGCTTATTGAGAATCCGGGCCGGTTTAAACGGCGTCCCTCAGACATCACCGCGGCGGACCTGACCGGGGTCGCGGTTCAGGACATCCAGATCGCCTCTGCTGTTTGCCGGGCACTGGAGAAAAAGGAGGTGAACCATGACTAAGTATATCAGCATCCGGGGCGGGGCTCAGCCGGTTGAGTTCGATACGGCCGTACTGGAAGGGTTTGCCGCCGACGGCGGACTTTATGTGCCGGAAAAGATCCCCGAACTATCCATGAAAAAATTGAAACACCTGTCCACCCTCACTTACCCCCGGGTGGCCCTGGAGGTCATACGGCCCTTTATCGGCCGTCATATCATCCCGGAACAGGATCTTGAAACCCTGGTGGAGAAGAGTTTCGAAGCTTTTCGGCACCCGGACGTGCTTCCGGTGAAGCCGATCAACCCGGAGAAGAACATCCACTGCATGGAGCTGTTTTACGGCCCCACGCTCTCGTTCAAGGACATCGCCATGGGGTTTTTAATCAACACCATGGACTACCTCTTGAAAAAGAAGAACAAACACCTCTCCATTATCCTTGCAACGACCGGTGATACAGGCCCCGCGGCCGCTTTTGCCGCAGCCGGCAAGTCAACCATCGACTGCTGGCCGCTCTACCCCGAGGGGATGATTTCAGAAGAGCAGGAACGCCAGATGACGGCCCTTTCGGCCTCGAATATTCATCCGGTGGGGGTTGAAAACTGCCCGGACGGCGGGGATAATCTCGATGTTGTCGTGGCAAGGATGTTTTCGTCCGAAAAGCTGAAAGAACGCCTGCATCTTTCAAGCGTCAACTCCATCAACTGGTGCCGGGTGATGTTTCAGGCGGCCCATTATGTTTACGGGTACCTGAAGACATGCGGGACCATTGGCGAGACGGTCCGCTTTTCCGTGCCCAGCGGCGCCTTCGGGAACCTGTTTGCCGGATTCCTGGCCCGCGAGATGGGGGTTCCGATTACGTTTATCTGTGCCAATAATGAGAACCGAACACTCCACCGGGCCTTTTCACGGGGTGTGTTTAGAAAAGAGGCGTTGCAGCAAACGGTATCATCGGCCATCGACATCGTGGTTCCCTACAACTTCTGGCGGTTTATCTATTTTGCCGCAAACGGCGACCATGGGAGGGTGCGTGAATGGATGGATGCCTTCGAGGCCGAGGGGGAGATAAAGCTGCCCGACGACGTGATGAAAAAAATCCGCAAGGGATTTGTCTCCATCGGTATCTCGGATGAACAGACCCTCGCGATCATGGCGGAATACTGGAAGCAAGAACGGTATCTGCTGGATCCCCACGGAGCCGTCGCCGTTGCAGCCGCAGAGATTCTGGAGTCACAAAACGGGGCACGGACCAAGACCGTCTGTCTTGCCACGGCCCATCCGGCTAAGTTTCCCGAAGTCGTCAAGCAGGCGCTCAATTCCCCGGAACTGCCGGATGATGCCGCCCATGAATCGATTATCCAGGCCCGCAACCTGGAAGAGCGGAAATCCGTATGCGGGCTGGAGGATCTTGACGACTTCCTGGCCAAGGACATTGAAAAGCAAATTAACAGTAAAAAAGGAAAGTGAGCCGGAACCATGGCCGACTATTCAAAACTGACCGACCCGGAGATCAAGGAATTGGTGTCGCCCTATGATTTGGGAGTGATAAACCGGATTTACGCAATGGAAGGGGGACAGGCCAACTCCAGTTTCAAAATCGAAACGCCGGAGGGGGTATATATCCTGTCTGTCTGCGACGAAAAAGATGAAAATGAGATCGAGTGCCTGACACAAACCCTTCTGCATCTTGAAGACAAGGGGTTCCCCACAAGCAGACTGGTAACAACCCGGGACAACGAGAGGTTTGTTCGATTCAACGAGAAGCCCGCCTATGTGAAAAAATATATGGCCGGCCGGGTCATAAACGAACTGACACCACTGATGCTGGAACAGGTGGGCAATTCCCTGGCCCGGCTGCACAAGGTGCCGCCCCCGGGTATTTTGCCGGACGAATTTCCGTACGGTATACAGGCATTCTCCCAGGTTTTTGACGTGGATCATGAGTTCGCCGACTGGATCAAAGACCGGACTGATTACTTAAATGGTACCGTTGATTTATCAATGGAGCGGTGCTTTATCCACGGAGATCTTTTCTGGGACAACCTCCTGTTCCGGGATGATCAATTGCAGGCGGTGCTGGACTTTGAAGAGGCGTGCCGTTATTTCAAACTCTACGATATGGGTGTGTGCGTTGTCGGCTGCTGCACCACGGACGGGCTCATCGACCTTGAGAAGGCGGCTTGTCTGATCAGGGGTTACGGGAAGGTTACGGCGCTGTCGCCGGATGAGCAACAGCAACTTAAAGTTTTCATAGAATATGCTGCCGTCGCGGGTGCCTTCTGGCGGTTTCGCCAGTACAACATCCGAAATCCCAATGAAAAAATGGCCGGCTCTTATAAGGAGTTGTCACGGCTCGCCGACCAGATCCACGAAATGGATGATCACGTGTTTTCCCGGTTCTTTTCTTAAAAAAGAATCGGCAGAAGTGGTGGCGTGAGGATTGTCCACTACCCCGCTCCGACCCCATTCTGAGCACAAAATTCCGACCCTTGCCGTTACAATAAAAAATCATCGGGTCTTTCTGAAGTCATGGGGACATGTCCGCCCCTTGTGTTTGATTTCAAATAGATGGAGAAGTCGTGGGCCCGTGGTTTTGAATGGCTTTTTTCTCTGTCGGAAAATGGCTGGACAGGATGCACTCGGTGATCGAAGAAATTTCGGTCCGGTGCATCCTGCCCCTCATTTTCCCATGGATAAGGCTTCTTTCCCCCGATCAGGAAAGACGGAACCGGGATATCATCCTCTCGAGTTGTTCCGCCAGCTCCGCAAGGCCCCGGGCACTGGTATCGACCTGGTGACTTGCGTTACTGATTTCGCCGGCAGCCGTATTGACATTAGCGATGTCACCGGCAATTTCCCCGGCCGCACTTGAAGTCTGGGCCACCGTCTCATTGACTTCCCTGATGCCGGCTGTCGCCTGATTCACATTCGAGGCGATCTCGTTGGTGGTCCCCGATTGCTCTTCCACGGCCGCCGCGATGCTTGAGACATTCTCGTTGACCTGGCCGATCACATCCCGGATCTCCTTGATCTCGATCACGGTATTGTGGGTGGCTCCCTGGATACCGTCGATACGTTCCCGGATCTCACCGGTTGCCTCGGCGGTTTCCCTGGCCAGGTCCTTGATCTCGTTGGCCACCACGGCAAACCCCTTGCCGGCGTCACCGGCCCGGGCTGCCTCAATGGTGGCGTTCAGGGCCAAGAGGTTTACCTGCTCGGAAATGCCGTTGATGGTTTCAACGACCTCGCCGATCCGCGATGCCGAATCACCCAGGGCATCAACGCTTTCGGATACTTTGCGGGCACTGTTTACCGCGGAACCGGTAACACGGCCGGCCTGTTCCGAACTCCGGGCGATCTCCGACACGGTTCCGGTCATCTCCTCCGCTGCCGCGGCCACCATCTGAACATTGGCCGAGGTTTGCTCCATGGCCGCGGCAACGGAATTCATGTTGCAGTTCATCTGCTCACCGGCTGCCGCCACCGTCTCCGATTTACCCACCGTTTCCTCGGCACCCTGTCTCATCCGGGCTGAAACGGCCGACAGTTCCGTTGAAGAGATGCTCAGGGTTTCCACACCCGATGCGATTTCGCTGAACATCTCCTTCAACCGGGCGGTCATGGTTTCCATATCGCCGTACACACCCTCGGCCTTTTTTCCATTTTTTTGATTAAAAGCCTGGCTCAGGTCTCCCTCCGCGATGCGTCGTGCCACTTTGGCAATCTCGGCCGGATCACCCCCCAGTTGCTTCAAAAGACTGCGCGTCACCAGAAATACCATGGCGATTCCCATCAGGACGGCGAACAGGCTGACCCACAGGATCAGGCGCGTGGCCCGTTCACCGGAGGCCTGAACGCGTGGGCCGATCTGATCCTGAACTCCCTTGATTTCGAGTTTCACCTCCTCGATCAGACCGGCGATCTCGGGGCCGATACGGTCCAGTTGATCATTGATGAGCTGGTTGCGTTTCTCCACGACCGCGACAATCTCTTCAAAAGCGGTAATATATGCCTTTCCGGCCACGATGGACTCGGCAAGGTTCCTGCGGCGTTCCGGATCTTGCAGCTCGCGATCCAGGGTATCCAGTTCCCGGCCCATGATCCCGTACTCCTTGCGCACCCGCTCCACATGGGACCTGCTGCTGTCCGTAAGAAATTTCTGGGTGTAAAGACGCGACAGCAGCAGGTTGCGAAGCGCAAGACCCGCATAAAAGGCCGCTGTTGCATCCCCGTCCTTTTCGGCCGAAGACATGACGGCCGTCAGTTTTTTTTCGGACAGGGGCCCATGTTCCGCGAGGGTCTCCCCCAGTATGGCGTTACGTTTCGTCTGAAGGGCGACAACCTCCTGAAAAGCCCTGTCGTAGGTCTCATGGAGTTCGTCGACAAGGTCGATTTTTTTGCGCGCTCAGGGTCGTTGATCTCCTTTTGGGCCTCGGCCAGAAAGCCCTTCACTTTCTGGAGATAGGCCGCATACTGCTGCAGATCCTTTTCACTGCTGGTGATGATAAAGTCTTTTACGTTCATCCTCACCATGAGCATGTTTGCCTGAAGTCGGCCGGAGAGATTGGTGTCACGGGCCATTTCACGGTAATGTCGGAAATCTATTGAAGCCTGTTTCAGGGCGATGCCCCCAACAGGGACACGGTTATCAGCAACATCAACAAAACGGCAAATCCGCCGATCAGTTTTGTCCGCAATGTTAAATTATCGTATTTCATACTTAAGCTGTTCTCCTTGTTAAAATGTTATGCCGCGTAAAATCGATGGATTTCGAACCCGTGGAAAACCTGAACTTCATCAGTGGCGTCTTTGACGGAATCGGTTGATTAAAGACCCCAAGCCACCCAAAAGACGGAAGTAAATATGTTTATTCCATAATGATTGATACAGGAAGGCCGTATTGGTGTCGTAGGGCAATGTCATCGCTGGGTTGTAAAAACAACAAAACGCCGGCAAAGTCTTTCGTTTTGGAACGCGCTGTCTTTAGTTAAAAGGTGAGGGCATCACAATAAACTCGTCAAAAGGCTTGCGAACCAACAGTACACACAACCAATCAAAGCCTTTCGCGCCTTTTACCATCAAGGCTAGTATAGTGTAAAGTGGAAAAGTCAAAAAATGGGTGTTTATACCTGTTCTGTCGTGCGTAGATATACCCGCTGAATGCTTTGTTCTTCCGTGGTGTCAAACAACCGAACCCTTAATCCTTCTCCGCTCCTGCAGCAAGGAAGGTGCTTTGGTGGCGCGGTCATTGCCCGCAGGTTGGGAAAACTCAAGGCTTATTCGAATAGAAACCCAAATAGAAGGTAAATCGATGTTGTTGATCTGCTTATCGGCGCCACCTTGCCCGGCACAGTGCAGTTGAAAGCATAAATCTTCTAACCCTTGCCCTGAAATTCAGCATCAAGGCATGGGGCCTTCCAATCTCATGTTTACAACTATTATGTATATTGTTAATCTATTCCAAAACTGACGGCGGCAAAGTTGAACAGGATTATGCCATCCCTTTTGACAACTTGATAATGCAGGCTCCGGGCTTTGCATCGCAAGTGGTGTGTTGTCATCTCATCCAGTGCGAGACCGTGGATATCGGTCCATACGGTGTTGTAGCCCAGGGGGTTGAAATTAAGATATCTCAAATACAGCCGGCGGGGATGGGTTTGGGGGTCATCAAATGCAACCTGTATATAAGGCAAGAAAAGTGGGGGCCTGCATTGCCTGGCTCTCGGAGGCGATGCTTTCGATCGACTTTATTAATGCGAACGTGTCAATGAATATGAAAAATCCAATCCGGGTTTTTATTGTGTTGTTGTCGTTGCAGTTGATTATCATTCCTTCCGCAATGACATTTGCTGCTGAAAACAGGATGGAAATAGTCACCGACAAATCCATGGACAGTCCTGGTGGAAAATTTCTGAATCTGATTTACACCGAAGCATTCAGGCGGCTGGGCATCACTTTTGTATATGGACAATATCCCGCAAAAAGATGTTCCCTTTTGTCCGATTCAGGAAAAGTGGATGGTGAACTGTCCAGAATTTATAGTTATAACGAAATTCATCCGAATGTCATCAGAGTTGAGGAACCCCACTGGACCTCGGGCTTTATCGCGGTCGCCGCTGCCCCGTCGCTTAACCTGGACGGCTGGGAAAGTCTGAAGCATACCGATTACATGGTTAATTACCGGCGGGGAATCAAGGGATGCGAGACAAACCTTCCGAAAGTTGTCATACCGGCAAATCTGGAAAGGGTTAACAGTGTAACCCAGGGATACAAAAAACTGCTCAGAGGGCGATCCGATTTATTTGTGGGAGCGGAATTGAATATTATGAGTGTTCTTGGGGCGGATGAGTTCAAGCATTCAAAACTGCGGATAGCCGGAGTGATGGAACAATTTACCGCCCATGTTTTTTTGCATAAAAAGCACAAAGCGCTTGTACCGCGACTTGAGAGTGTTCTGAGAGACATTAAAAGAGAAGGACTTTATGAAAAATACCGCGAGAATGCCAACCTGATTGTATATTTTAAATAATGACGAACAAAAAAGCATACTGTTGCATGAAAACGATCTCCCTCCGTGGGAGAGATCTGAACCCATGAACCGTTTGTCGACAAGGCTTGCGTTCGTTCGCTTTTCCGGTTAGTCATCGGTTGGTTTCGCTTTACCCAACAGTTCCAGTATCCGGTCAAAACAAAACTCCCGCGCCAGTGCATGCAAGCCATCGGCCAGTTCCGGATCTCGCTCACGTACCGGTGCTAATGCGGTGTCAAAGTCCGTGATACTCAACAATGTTGCAGCATACCGCAACTTACCCTGCCACGATTGCGGTAAAGCGGCAACTGCATCTGCACTGACTTCCAACTGGTCATTTAACGGCTTGGAAACCGCCTCTTTATAGGTATAGCGAACACCCAGCTGCTCTGCCATGGCGTCGAATATTTCATAACTTTTAAAAGGTTTATGCACGACGTCGTTACAACCAGATTCGAGAATGGTTTTAAGTTGTTCTGTAAATGCGCTTGCGGTGATGGCGACTATTTTTACTTTGCCGCCGCCAGGCTGCTCGCGTATCCTTGCGGAGGCTTCGTATCCGTCCATCACCGGCATGCTCATGTCCATCCAGATGAAATGAGGGTGCCATTCTTTAAACAATTCAACGGCCTGTTCGCCATTCTCGGCTTGGCGGACGCCGAAACCCACCTGTACCAGCAAGCTGCTTAACAGCAACCGGCTATCGATGTTGTCTTCCACTACCATAATTCGCCAATCCGTTTGACCGGGCTCCAACCCCAGCACCTCCGGCCCGTCCGAAGCGATGCCGGGAACTTCCGCAGCCTCGGGCAACGCTACCGGCAGTTCGACGCGGAACAGAGACCCCTTGCCGGCCTCGCTTTCCACCCAAACCTCACCGCCCATCAGTTCGACGTAGGACTTAGTGATCGCCAGTCCCAGCCCGGTACCCTTCGCGGTATTTGGAGAACGCCCTGCCTGAACAAACGGTTCAAAGATGCATTTCAGTTGTTCCTTGGCAATGCCGGGACCACTGTCCTCCACCTCCGCCTGCAGCATGACCATTTCTGTATTTTCACTGATGGGCTGGGTACGGGCGTACAGTGCAAAGCCACCCTGTTCTGTGAATTTTGCAGCATTGCCGAGAAAGTTGATCAGTATCTGGCGTAGCTTGCCTGGGTCACACGCGATGTATTGAGCCAGCTCAGAATCGAATTCAAGATTGAATTGCAGCCCGGCACTCCTGGCACGCTGTTCGAACATATTCCCAATATCCTCCAGCATCCGGTGCAGGTCGAAAGCTTCCGGTTCTAGTTCCACCCGCCCAGCCTCGATCTTGGAGAGGTCCAGTACATCGTTGATCATTCCCAACAGGTGCTCACCGCTGCGGTTGATGATGGAAACTTTCTCCTGCACCGACACCGGTGTATCACGGTTGCGTCCAATCATTTCGGAGAAACCGAGAATGGAATTCAGCGGCGTGCGCAGTTCATGGGACATGTTGGCCAGAAAAATGCTCTTGGAGCGGTTGGCATCCTCGGCTTCGTTTTTGGCAATTTGAGCTTTCCGAAAAGAATCAATATTTTCAAGGATCGAGGCTCCTTGATTTGCCATCGCTTTGAGCAAATTGATATCGACTGTACTAAACGTATCTTCTCCATGGGATTGAACATCCAAAACGCCAATCACCTTATCATCCACAATAAGTGGAATGGCTATTTCCGATTGACTTGCAGCTAATTGCGGATTGATCTGCCGGTTTGTTTTTTGTCGCAACCGATTACCCATCACGATCTCCCGCTTCAGATATGCCTGGACGGCAGTATTTTTCGCGAAGCTCATGGGGATTGTGCTGTGTTCAGTTACCGAACCGGTATCGACTGCCCCGGCTACGAACGCCACGTAGAGTAACTCTTGTGAGTAATCGGGAAGAAGCATTTGAACATGGTCGTACCCCAGGCGTTTTTGAATGTTATCGACCAACTCACCCAGTAGTTCCTCCCTGTCACGGATAGAACTCAGTGTGCCGCTTAAAATCGAAACCGTTTCAACGATTAGATTGACGCGCCCTAACATGGCTCCGGTTGAATTGAGTAAATCGCCCAGCTCATCTTTTCGACTGGTGGTGGTTGGTAAAGAAAGATCAGCGCGGGCAATTTGATCGGTAATTTGTTTAACTTCTTTAATCGGTATAAGAATGGAACGAATAAAATAAAATGCTAAGATTGCGGCCAATATCACACTGAACAATGTGATAAACGTCATAACGGTTACAAATCTCGTATGGCTCGAACTCACTAATTCAGCCGCGTTGACTTCAACATCCATAACTGCGGCGTCTACCAGGTTTAACAACGCATTATATTGATCCTGGGAAGTCGTGTTAAGCAGTTTGTCGGCCTGGGTCGTCTGGAAATTGAAATGCAGGTTTAAAAGTTCCTGGTAAATCGCCAAGCTTTGTTGTAGTAGCTCTTTACTCACATCCAGATTGGCGGAGGCATTAAGCAGCGACTCCGATAACAGGTCAATCTCCTTTCGTAGAAGATCCAAACGCATCGGATTCTGTGTACCCAAATACTGGAAGACCAAAATGCGTAATTGCGCCAAACTATCCGAGAATTCGATAATCTCGATTTGGCTTTGTTGCGCCCTACGTTGCGCTTCGATCACGTGCTCCGTACTCTTGGTGGCAAATATGGATTTGACAATTAATAACGCAAGGATCACCAAGAAGAAAACGATCAAGCGCGTAGCAATGCTGTTTAGTCGCATTGCTTCCTCCTTCCCTATTGGTATGCCGGTCCAGGCAAGAAAGCCAGAAAAGAACTCGAGTCCAATCCTGCTCCTTTTCGTCACCCGACTGCATGAATCTTCCTACTTATAACCCATATCGGCCAATACCGACATCAGGGCGCTGACATCAACGCGCAGATTTTTCGAGAATGCCGATACATCCTGCCCCAGAATGTCACGACGAAAATCCGCCACTCCCCGGATTTCCCGTTCAAGGTTTACATTTTGCGCCAACATCTCTTCCGGTGAAAAAAACTGGATACGTTCCAATTGCGCCTGAAAGCCCTTAAGGCTTGATGTATCAACATAGTGCCCCTCCAGGGCATCGGCTGCTTTATAAGCGCGGCGCAGGGTTTGCCGCATGTCTTCATGATTTTCGGATTGGTTCACAAAGTTGATTGTATTAATCAGCGCTCTCCATATTTTACTCAAATCGTCTCGCGGCATCGCATTATAGGTGCTCGTTTGCGCCACAATTACGCCCTTTGTGGCCTGAGCATCCCGAATGGACTGTTTCCAAACCATGTCAACGACACCTTTATCCACAAGAGGGGTTATATGTCGTTGGTTCGATACCACCGCGTCAATGCGACCTACTTTTATATTGGGGCCGATATCTTTATCGTCCAGGATGACAAATTCCGGCACGGAAAAGTCCAGGCCAAGCGACGTGTAATATTTCCAGACCCCCCATTTAAAGCTGGGCCATTCACCGGGGATCCCGATTCGACGCACATTCCGCGGTTCCATTCCTTTGCGCAATCCAACTCCAATGGTAGGAGAAAACTGGATCCCTCCCAATACAACGGCATCGACCCCCTTAAGGAGTATCTCCAGATAAGTGTCGGCCCACATTTGAGCAATGCCGTTGTTCATCGTTGTTATACGGTTATACCAATCTGTTGTGGCGGTGTAGACCGATATGTCAAACGTGACTCCCGCATCCTTGAGGAATCCTTTTTCATCGGCAATATGCCAGATCGTCTCCGATAAGAATGACCCGGCGTAGTAGGGATATGTTTGCTGCCGGGCACGAACCGTGGTAGGCAGCAATCCCATTAGGAACCCCCCCGCCCCTATCATACCCAAGCGTACAAATTCACGACGACTTAACTCGTTCCGCATATCATGATGTAGCCTTTTCATCTTTTTTGACCTCCAGTGAAAGGGACAGAAGCCTTTTTTAAGAGAGATAATGTAATTAGTTTTCGTTTCTACGGGCAACACGCCTCATAGCAATGTTCTACCGTGTAAAGGACCCAAGATCAAGACCGATTTTGATTAGGACCCGAACGCTTAAGGCGGATTAAAGGCGGTTTCAGCCTTATCCCCACCCCTTTTTGACCGACTGATTTTTGTCGAGTGATTGCCGGAATGAACTGATTCCATATTTCTTTCTCGTTCTGGCCGGGGACAGGTACGGCCTGTCGTACGACAGCGACAAAACCATCTGTGCGTTGCCGGGGGGGGGGATAATCCTCCGGGGAAATTTATATATTAATTTCCCCGGGGCTTTCCGGTTTATTTAAAGTAGTTCACACCTGATTCAAAGATCTTCATATCCGTGTTACCCACGATATTCTTGGCAAGATGCCTCCCAATCCTCTCCCTGTGCCCCATCTTCCCGAGAAGACGCCCTTCCGCACTGGTAATACCATCAATTGCATAGATGGAACCGTTGGGATTGTAAGTACCGTCCCGGGGGAGTCGGATTCTCCCGGGAAAATCATCGTGCTCTCGGAAAAACTGCCGTCAAGAACCATTGGAATCGTCACGAACAGGGTTCTGCTCCTGAACATTCCAACAGGGTATTTTATTGAGGTCCTCGAAAAGTCCAGCGGCGGAAAGGCCGCTTCCCGGGATATCCCTTAGCAAGGGATTCCGGGATATCTATCTCCCCATGCCTTCCATTCCCCATTTCATTGTCCGGTCCCAGCCCGCAGTCATGGTATCGTTGGGGGGGGAGTTTCGCATGTTTCATATCTCAGGTTGTATGCCATAAATTGGCCGATTCCATTGCGCGCCGATATTGTACGATCAAAGAAGAGTCTCCATACATCAAAATGAAGGTTAAATGTTATCCGCACGATCTATCCTTTTACAGGGTATTTGTTTATTTGGAGTATAAAAACAGTTATTTGTATGAAGCTCGGGCGCTTAAGCTCGATAGTGAATTTCGCATATTTGAAGAGGTGATAATTACTGATGAAACGATGTCTGAATAATCGAAATCGGCGAGTGTTTGATACTGGGTGAAGATTAACTGTTGCGACCCTTACTCCCTTAAACCGATACCGAATTAAGCTTTACATGCGGGGGATGAAAATGGAAAGCGAAACAAAATCAATTCTCACTTCGAAGCGATGGGTTCGTCCTCCATAAATACTTGATTTCGAATGTGGTAATTCTGAGTAGAAGGCATATGATGCAAAGCTCAGGATCGGAATGTTATCACAACCTGTTGCCGGCTGAATCTGCTTTAACACAACTGCTAAGTCGCCAACCGATTGTGAAGCAAGGTTGAGGATGTCACATTCGGATATGAACTTCAACCCGAGGATCTTGTTCAGGATCCCCAGGTCGAGACATATGCCGCCTGTCCGAATGAATCCGTTCAAATGGTGTTTCTGGCTACAACGGAATTCCAAACGGCAATCGCAGCCGCCAACATGGCAGGACGGATCGCGCAAGAAGCCGGTTACAAGGCTGTGGTATTAACGGGGCCTGCAGAAACCAGGCAAGCATACAAGGATTGGCTCAGTTGCAACAACTTGATTATGCTGGGCCGAGTTGGTCATGGCTCCCCACAGGGGATACTGGCCTACGACGGAGTGCTGGACTACCGCTATTTTCAAGGTCTTTCCGCTACAGCCTTGAACAACAAGGTGCTTTATTTCAATTCCTGCCGGGTTCACAATTACCCATTGCAGCCTGCGATCATCGGTGCCGGTGCGCAAAAATTTATCGGCGGCATTGAAAATCTGATTGTTGGACCTTCCGAAGAAGTATTTAAGAAAAATAATAAATCTGTCCCCTTTTCGTTCGTCCGCTTTTCCGTTTAGAGCTTTTTGACGGCGGGGCATTGAGCAGGTGTTTAATTCTTCAATACCCTACCTCTGACTGAACACGATACCCCGTGCATGGGGCTGGCGCCACCGTGATTTTTCGCGGCACAATCTACCTTAACCACGGTTTAACCCGGGGGATGGTAGGTATGTTGAAAATTGGTAATCGATATCGGATTTAAAAAAGGTGAAAAACATGAATATACCGGGAAGCAGGGCGGTGGCAAAAGTCGTTAAATGGGCTTTTTATGCTGTTGCAGCCCTGGGGGTGATCGCCGTTTTGGCGGTGTGGGAGTATCGTATTGAAGAAAAGGCCGCATTTGCCAAAAATGCGGCGATTGAACCCGCTGCAATCGCGGTGACCGTGGCCGAGGCGCAGGAAAGGCCGATCATAAACCACCTGCTTGCCGAGGGGTATGCACAGGCGACCCGGAAGGCTTTTCTTCAGTTTGAAGAGGCCGGCAGGGTTGTGTTCGTGGCCAATGACCCGGCGGGCGGAAAGCTGCGAGAGGGATCGAAGGTCGCCGGACCAGGAAATACCGATCCGGGTACGATCAAAAAGGGTCAGGTACTGGCCCGGATTGACACCCGTGACAAGTACTCCGAGATCCGCTGGAGTGAAGCGGCCCTTGAAGAGGCCCGGAAAAACCTCAGCGCGGAACAGGCGAACCGGACCAAGGCAGAGGTCTCCATGGAAGAGGCCAAACGGGATCTGGACCGTAAAAAACGCCTGCTCGATCAGAAGTTCATCTCTCCAAGCAACTACGAGGAGGCGGTGAATCAATATAGGATGACCGTCGAGGAGGTCCGCATCGCCGGGGAGCGGATTGCCGCTGCCCGAAGCCGGATCGCGGGGGAGGAAACGCGCCGCCTCAAAGCCCTGCGCGGCCCTGAAAAGATGACCCTGCGCGCGCCTTTCGACGGCGTGGTTGCCCGCATTAATATCCGGGAAGGCGATTACTTCGACCCCTCGGACGTGATGCGCGGCAATAAGGTCCAGCGCCTCGAAACAGCGCCCATCACCCTCCTCGATCCCGGCCGTATGGAGGTGCTCATTCATCTGCCCGACTTTATGGGAAAACAGGTGCGCACCGGCCAAAGTGTCGTTGTGACGCCGGCTAAAGAGACCTGGTCCCCGGGGGTATCCCTTGAAACGGCCGACCGGGCGGCGGGCACGGTTTATTCCGTAAGCCCCCATATTGACGCCGCAAAACGGGCCGTCCGCATAAAGATCCGCCTTACGGGGAACACCCGTGTTGTTTCCGACGGCATGTACGTCTCCTGCTGGATCGCGGTTGAAGAAAAACCGGCCGCCCTTTCCATTCCCCTTTCCGGCCTCCTGTTCCGGGGAAGCACGCCTTATGTATACCGGGAAAAAGACGGTTCGGCATACCGGCGCAACCTTACCCTTGGGATTAAGGACAGCGCTTATGTTGAAGTCCTCGAGGGGCTGGTTCCAGGGGACCGGGTGGTGTGCAGGGGGCGGCGGAAGCTGACCCCGGGGGCCTCGGTCCGCGTGGTGCCGGGTAAACAGAAGAACGGGGAGGATGACAATGTCCTCTGAAGCCGGGGGGGTATCCCCTGTATTCGATTTCTTCTTTCTGCGCCGGGTCCCCGCGATTATCTGGATGCTGCTTCTCCTCGGTATCGGGCTGCTCTGCTACAGGGCAATGGTGAAGGAGGCCCTGCCCGACCTTGAAATCCCCACGTTCAGCATCACCACCATCTGGGAGGGGGCCACCTCGTCCATGGTGGAGAAATCCATTACCCAGAAGATTGAAAACTCCCTTCGCGGGCTCAAGGGGCTCAAAAAAATACACAGCAGATCCGCTTACAGCGCCTCTTTCGTCAGCGTCACCTTTACCGCCGAATCCCGGGTGTCCGAGAGCATGCGCCTGCTGCAACAGCAGATCACCGGGCTCATGGGCGAGATGCCCCGGGATATTAAACGGCCCAGGATAGAGGCAACATCCGTGAGCGACCTGCCCATCGTCACGGTGACGTTCTCGGGGCGGCTGGACAAATCGGAGCTGGAACGCCTCGCCGAGCATGTGAAACAGGACCTTGAACGTATCGGCGGTATCCGAAAGGTCCGGCCCGTGGGCGTGAGAAAACAGGTCGTCCATGTGCAGCTGCTGCCGGAGCGGGTAAAGGCCCTGGGCATCTCTCCCCTGGAGGTCCGAAGCCGGATTGTCCAAAGCGGCATGGACGCGCCGTGGGGGAAATTCGAAAATACCGATGTGAACTTCACGTTGAAAATGGACGGGGCATACAACGATATTGCCGGGCTTAAAGAGCTGTTTATCGCCAAAACCCCGGGGGGCGGCGTCATACGCCTGGGGGATATCGCCCGGGTGCGCCAAACCTTCGAGCTGGAAAGGGAGAAGGCGGCCCTTAGCTGGAGGGGCGGTGATTTTATTCCCGTGGTGGCGTTGTCCGTGCTCAAGGCCCCGGGAAAAGACACCGTCGATCTTGTGGCAAAGGTAAAGACGGCCCTTGGGGCGGCCCGGGCGGAAGCCTACTGGCCCCGGGAAGTCCGGTGGCAACTGGTGGGAAACGAGGCCCAAATCATCGTGGACGAGCTGGGCCGGGGGATGACCAACGGCGTCCAGGCCATGCTGGCGGTATTTCTGGTCCTTCTGGTCCTGCTCTCCTGGCGCGAGGCCGTTGTGGCCTCCCTGTCCGTGCCCCTGACCCTCTGCGGCACCCTCGGCATTCTGTGGGCCTGCGGTTACACGGTAAACCTCTTGATGCTGATCGGAATGGTGATCGCCCTGGGCCTTCTGGTGGATGACTTCATCCTGATCATGGAAGGCATGCACGAGGGGATCTATATCAAGGGGTGCGATTTTGCCGGGGCGGTCCGCAATACCATCGGGACCTACGCGGTTCCCTCGTTCTCCGGCTCCGTGACCACGATTCTGGTATTTGCCCCCCTTGCCTTTATCCCTGGGGTCGACGGGAAGTTCATGCGGGTGATTCCCTTTACCGCTGCGGCATGTCTGGTGGTTTCCTTCCTGGTGTCCATCATTATCGGCCCGGTGCTGCTTCGCTTTTTTATCAAGCCGGGGAGTCATGGCGGGCAGAGTCTGGTGGACCGTATTTCACACCGCTGCGAACAGGTTCTGGGCCGGTGGCTGGGCAGGGTGGTGGTGCCCAACAAACGGCGTGCCCCCCTGTGGACGGCCGCCGCCGCCGCGTTGTTCTGCATCAGTCTGTTTGCCGCGTCCGATATGCGGGTCACCCTTTACCCCAAGGAGGACGGCAGGGTCGTCGGCATAACCGTCGAGTTTGCCGAAGGGCTCACGTTTGAAGCGGCCGAACGGACGGCGGAGCGAATCGGCGGGGTGCTGCGCGCCAAGGCGGAGATCGAGCATGTCTTCCGGGTGGTGGGGGGCAGGGACCCGTACTCGGATGCCGGGGTAACGGATGACCGGAGCGAAACACCGCATATATCGGGCTTTGGCTGTTTTCTGGTGCCGGGGGGCGAGCGGGACATGCAGGCCCATGAATTTGCCGCCCGCCTCAAAAGCGAGCTTACGGAACTCTTGGTTGACGAGCCCGGCGCCCGGGTCTTTGTCAAGGCGGCAAGCGGTGGCCCCAGCAGTGAAGACCCCCTTCAGATCAGCCTCACCGGGACCGATGTCGATGAGCTGCGGGACATGGCCGAAGAGGTGCGACTGCACCTGCAAACCGTCCGGGGCGTTTTCGACGTGCGGGACAATATCGGCCCCGCCCGGTCCGAGATCCGGTATCGGCCCATGCAGGAGGCCCTTGACCACCACAAGCTGCTTCCCGCCGACTTTGCCGGGCAGATGAGTGTTTATATGAACAACGAAAAGGTGGGCAAATACCAGCGCCCGGGAACCCAAAAGGACCTGGATATCCGCCTGGGCACCTGGTGGAACAGCCAGTCGGGAAAAATGGCGGGCCCCAGGGATTGGCGGGAGCTGGCCGGGCTCTCCATCGTGAACGCCGGCGGGGATACGGTTCCCCTCCACGGCCTTGCCGTTCCCGAATGGGTTTCGGCGGCGCCCGCCATCCGGCATATTGACGGCAGACGGGCCGTCACGGTCAAGGCCAAGATTCAGGGGATCTATATGCCCGAGGTGCTGGAGATACTTCGCCCTGAACTGGACAGGATGAAGCAGGGCTGGCCCGGGGGGTATGATTACAGCTTTCTGGGGGAAGAGGACGCCGACAGAACATACGGCTCCATGTTTATCTCGTTTTTTGCCGCCATTATCCTCGTGTACGGAATCCTGGCATTGCTTTTTGATTCCCTCTTTTATCCCGGCATTATTCTCAGCACGGTGCTGTTTGCCCTGGTGGGGGTATTCTTCGGGTTCATGCTGGCGGGGATTCCCTTTTCCTTTTCCGCTGCCATCGGAATCGTGGCCCTGGTGGGTATTGTGGTGAACGACGCCATTATCGTGGTTCAGACCATCCGCAACCACCGCGCGGCAGGCGCCTCCATATTCGAGGCTGCCCGCAACGGCGCCTCGGACAGGCTCAGGCCCATTGTCAGCACCACCATCACCAACTTCGCGGGACTGCTGCCCCTGGCCCTTTCCGATCCGGGGTGGGCCCCCATCTGTCAGGCCATTATCTTTGGTGAAATTACGGCCACGGTGGGAGCGGTCATACTGATCCCGGCCCTGTTTGTCTTATTGACACCGGAGCGCGGGAAGGCATGATCAAGCCCCGTCATATCCCCTGAACTCCCCGGCGGTTCGGCCGATCCCTCCGGAGAGTTCCCGGTTTACGGCAAGGCCCCTGGGCCGGTCCGTATTCAGGAAATACGGTCCGGGTCCATGGGATCATGGGAACAGGCCGGCTCACCGTTGCATCGCGCCCGGGACAGTTCGGCCCGGCCGATCCCCCGGGGAGTTCCCGGTTTGCGGAAAGTCCATTGGGCCGGTCCGTATTCAGGAAATACGGCCCGGGGCCATGGGGTCATGGGAACAGGCCGGCTCACCGCTGCACCGTACCCAGGGCATTTCAGCCCGGCCGATCCCCCCCGGGGAGTTCCCGGTTTGCGGCAAGGCCCTTGGGCCGGTCCGTATTCAGGAAATACGGCCCGGGTCCATGGGATCATGGGAACAGGCCGGCTCACCGTTGCACCGCGCCCAGGACAGTTCGGCCCGGCGGCCCTCGGGAACCTCCCGGTTTTCATAGGCCAGATCCAGCTTCCGGCAGATCCGGTCCACCAGGATCAGACCCAGGCCGAAGCCGTAATCGTCTCCAACGGCATTGGCGGACTCCCCGGACCGGTTCTCAATGGACACGGCATGGGGAGAAACCTGGATATGGATGCTGCCCTCTCCCGTATACTGGAAGGCGTTGCGTATGAGGTTGCCCAGGGCGATGCGGCAGGCGGTTTTGGGAAGAAACGCCCGGGAGGGGGACGTATTCAGGCTGAGGGAGACCTCTTTTCCGGCCAGGAGAAAGCGGTTCTCCCGGACCAGCCCGTCCACCAGCTCCACCATATCCACGGGTTCGGGCGCGGGCATGGTCTCCTCTTTTCTGGAGAGCCACAGGAGCGTCTCGGTCAACTGGTGCATATTGTCCACGGCCCGGCCCATGCGAAGGAAAATACTCTTTTCCCGCTCCGGCAGATCCGGCCACAGCTTGCTGATCAAGTCCACATTGGAGCGCAATACCGCAATGGGGGTCCTCAGCTCATGGCCGGCATTGCGCAGAAATTCATGTTCCCGGGTCATGGCCTCATGGAGATTGCCCACGGCATCCTGGATCAGATCGGCCAGCTGGTCGATCTCGCGAAACCTGAACCCGGGCCTTTGCAGCTCAAGGGATTCCCGGGTGAGGGACCCCGCCCATTCCGACAAAATTTCAATGGAACCGGCCACCTTTCGGAATAAAAACCGGATGACCAGAAAATTCAGGGTAATCAGGCCGAGGCCGAATAAGACAACAAGAGATCCCGTATGCTCGGAATAGCGATACGCATCGGGAATATCATCGGATTCCGGATGAATATTCAGCAGGTAAAGCCGTTTCCCATCGTGGAGATCATGGGCCAGAAGGATAAAAAAAACAGCCTCATCCATCCCCGTGAGGGACGGTTTTACATCATCATCAAGGGTAAATTCTCCGTGGCCGAGTTTATCCGGGGAATAGTGTTTCTTTATCCAGGCAGGCAGGCCGGTTTCTCCCATATGGGCGCTGACCCTGAACTGTTCGGGCAGGGGGGCGAGGGGATCGGTCTTATACTGCGCCGCGAACTCCCTGGCCGCCAGACGAAGACCATAGGCGGCCGTTTCCATGATCCCGGCCAGTTGGGAATAATACACGAGAACGGTATAGGCCGTAATCACCACCACCGTCACCACTCCCAGGAAGAAACCGATATACCGCTTTAATCTAGGAAGTGGCTTCATCATCCCCCCGCAGGGTATATCCCCGGCCGGCAACGGTCTGGAGGCGCACGGGCTCGGGGCCGGGGTTCACCTGCTGCCTGAGGTTGTGCAGGTGGACCTTGAGGCTGTTGCTCTCCGGCACCTCCTCTCCCCATACGGCCTGTTCCAGCTTCCGGCGGCTGACCACGGACGGATAGGACCTGATCAGGGTTTCCAGGAGTTTCCAGCCCGTGGGGGTTAATTGCAGTTCCCGCTCTCCGCAAAATGCCCGGACGCTGTCCAGCTGCATGGTCAGGCCAAGGGCGCTCAACACCCTTGCCTGTCCGCTTTTCCGCCGGGCAAGGGCCTTGATCCGCACAATGAGCTCGGGCATGTCAAAGGGTTTGACCAGATAATCGTCCGTGCCGGAATCAAACCCGGACAGCTTGTCGTCCAGGGTATCCCGGGCCGTGAGCATGAGAACCGGGGTGTCGTGGCCGTCATTGCGCAGGGCCCGGCAGACCTCGAGGCCGTTGAGCCGGGGCAGCATGATATCCAGGAGCAGCACATCATAGCTGTTCTCCCGGGCCAGGCTCAGGCCGGCTTCTCCTGATGCGGCATGATCGCAGGTCATGCCCTCCAGCTCCAGGTATTGAATAATCGTGGCGGCCAGGTCGAAATTATCTTCGACCAGAAGCAGAAAAAGAGACATTGTCTTCACTCCTTGGGTGGACTGCATTGGTTTACCCGACTCCCGCTGTCGATGGTACAGGAAAGCCCCTCTAAAATCCATTGGGGAAACACAGGAAGAACAGGGGGGGGATCTTGTGATCGTTCCGGCCCAAATATGGCGTCAGTATATACGGCGCGGGGTTAACAGGCGGTTAAGCCTGCGACCCATCGCTTTCATTGGAAATTATGTCCGGCGCCTTAACCCCGGTATAACCCGGGGGGCGGTAATGTACGTGTAACATTTATAAAAGAGGAGACCGATCACATGTACAACCCCATAAGCATCCTGATAATTCTGTGCCTGGCAATACTCGCTCAGGGGTGTTCGGCATTCAACGCGCCGGCAAAACCCCAAATGCCCGTACTGCCGGAAAAACTGGCGGCTGCCCCGCAAATCCCGGATCTAAGGATTACCGCCACCCTGCTGGATCTGGTCAAGGACCCACAGGGCAGGGCACTGGTATCCGAAGCCCTTGAAAACAATTATGATCTTTCCGCCACGGCACTGCGCCTTGAATCCGCCGGCCTGCTGCTGTCCCGGACGGCCTCGGCAAGGCTGCCCAAGGTGGATGCCGGTTATGGTGGAAACCGGGGCAACCGGTATTCGGGCGGGGAGGTGAACACCAGCCACAGGGTGTCCCTCTCCCATTCCTGGGAACTGGATGTCTGGGGAAAGCTGGCTGACCGCCATGCGGCACGGGAGCTGGATTTTGAGTCTTTACAGCAAACTTGGTACCGGGCCATGGACTCCCTGGCTTCCCGGGTTCTCCAGAACTGGTTCAGGGTCAAGGCAAATAAGCTGCACCTGGAGATCCACCGGAAACGGGTGGCCATCTACCGCCGCATTGAAAAGACCGTTATGGCCAAATACACGGCGGGCCTGGGCAACCTCCAGGATATCTCGGCGGCCCGGTCAAAAACCAACATGGCCCGCTCCAACCACAGCCGGGCAAGGGATCTGTTCCAGGCATCGGTGAGGGAACTTGAACTCCTTCTGGGCCGGTACCCCGCCACCTCCCTCGAGGTAAAGGGCGGTCTTCCGGACGTGGCCCTTTCCAGGCCCCGGGCGCCGGCTGCCATCCTTGCCAACCGCCCCGATGTCCGTGCCGCCCTGAAAAGAGCGGAGTCGGCCATGAGTGATGCAAGGGCGGATCATAAGGAACTCCTTCCCTCCATCACCCTCACGGGAAACCTGTTCCGGGACAATGCCGTTCTCGGCCGCCTGGGAGCCTCGGAAAACGGATGGGGCATGGCGGGCAACCTCTTGTTTCCCCTGTTCAACGCGGGAAGGATAGAGGATGAGGCCGGAGCCGGGGATGCAAGGGCAAAGGCCGCCTATAAGGATCTTGGCAGGATTGTCCTCCAGGCCATGAAAGAGGCCGAAGACGCCTTTTCAAGGGAAACCCATTTAAAAGAGCAACTGGCCTTTCTGGAGCGTGCCATGGACGATGCCCGGCAGAGCAGCGCCTATTACGAGGCAAGGTTCAAGGAGGGGCTGGCCTCCATTATCGAGCTTCATACGGCACGGGATCAGGAGCTGGATGTATTGTCCGGTATCCTGGAGGTAAAGGCGTCGCGAATCGTGAATCGGGTGGATATGGCCCTTTCGCTGGGAACGGGGGTGTCGGGCAACATTTGATATTCTTGGCCTTGAGGCGAATTAAAGCCGTATTCGACTCATATTATGAGGCGAATGGAGCTTTGGATGAATCACAAATATATGTGGCAACGATCTTTTGTCCTAAATTTCAATGCGTTATGAGGGGCCTCCCTCGGATCCTTTATAGGGAGAGATGGGGCGTTTTCTCTCATGGTGGAAAAGCTCCGTGGGGGAAACGGAAGGACCTCTCAGGGCCAGTACGGCTGTGACGGTCCATTACAAACCTACGCTGGATATGGAGATGAGCATGCTCATTCAAAATGCATTACGTATTTTTCAGTGTAGGTAAAGAAATCGGGTATGTCGTCATAAAAGTAAGTGGGTGGGTATTTATACGTACGAAAATTAAGTAGTAATACTTGTTGTCGTGTTGGATAGTTTTTTTGATTTTGAAAAATATTGAATTGATATACGAGTTGTGCTTTTCTAACGACATAATTTGCTGAACCTGTGAAAAATATATTCGTATTGCGAAAGATATTTTGAAGGTTCTCCTGATAATAATTTTGATAAAGAAGTTTACGGTGTTGAATGGGATAGGATTCTTGCTGAAGAAAATGAGCAACATGAAAAGGATCAAAATGACAGTTATAAATTTAAATCATTCATTAAATCATGCCCATTTGCAGTATACAAGGTCACGAACAGCATTGACAATACAGAAATTGGTGTTCTGTTCCCAGAAGATAATTTTCAGTTAGGAGAGAATATGGAATTTAACGTCTTATCTATTGCACACCCCAAAAGAGTTCTGAAACTGGATGCTTCAATTGTTATACGGAAATGCGAAGTTGTAAATATTTGATTTTGTTGATGATTGGTGTGGTTGGGGCGTGGCATCTTTTTGGTAAAAAAAGTATGAGTAATAGTATCAAGGAATTCAAGATTATTATGGTAGTGCAAATACTCATGGCTCTTTGTTTCGAGTTATCAATAATGTTTCATCCGGGTTACTGATTTTAGATCGTCTGTCAGTTAAAATACGATTCAACTTGTTCATTTCTATAGAGTGAATTTTTCAAGTGTCTATCATGGAAAAATACAATAAAGTACGTGTCTACAAAGATCGAATTAGAATATTATTGATTATTTATTTCTTCTCTGAAGATTTCTCAGATCCTTCTAATCCAGAATACAAAAAGGTTCTTAGAAGCGAAGTTAAGATACAAAAAATCGATTTCCTTTTACGTAATCCAGACTATTTAGCTTATGAACTTTTAGATATTGCGACTGAGGATGATTCTCAAAAGAATGAGATCAAAACTATTATAAAAGATATTTTTAACAGCAACGAGCCAGTCTTAAGGCGCCTTGATATGGAGAGATTTTTTTTCGGTGCATACGAGGATATAGACGATATAATCGGCTTTTTAAAAGGGCTCGGACTCATCGGATTCTCCAGTAAAAAACGGATTGATCTAAAAACCATTGAGAAACGATACTTCGTCACTAAAACTGCCATCAACAAAATTGAGAGTGCTCTTTCCAGTTTTAAATTTTTGCAATGGTATATCGATCGGTGTTTGTTGATAAAAAAGTTTTTTGGGAATCTAACAGGGACACAGCTGAAGGTATCACAATACAAAATAGATGAATATAATAATACTACCTACAGAAACTATATTGAAACAATCGAAACTAAAGTCAAAGAGAAGTTTTATTCTATTTATAGTGAGAAAATATGAAATTTGAGTTCACACGTTTTAAAAACAAAATTCAAAATAAATTTGAAAATCGTCTAACCTCAGAAGAGATTGAAGACCTTCTTGATATTAATGAAGAATACAGCAGAGATACCCCTCTGTCTACAGGTAAGTATTTGCGCTTAGAGTATATCTCTTTTTGGGGGAAGAAAAACGCTGGTGGTCAGCAGGGTCATGCTGACAGCATCTTTCATTATGAACAAACACTTGAGAACGGTATAAATATCTGGATCGCTGACAATCTTAAAGGGAAGTCCAGCATTCTGAAAATTATCAAATTTGCTTTAACAGGAAAAAACTCAATTAAAAATGATGTCAAGAAATGGTTGACACACATCGTCGTTAATTTTGCCATCAGCAAACAATCATACACAATTTACTTGAACACTCAGAAAAGAATTCTGGGTGCTTACCTTTTTAATGGTATTATCAGAGACCTCGACTCTATTGAGAAGAATAAATCCCAAGCGCTAATTGAAGTTAATGGAGAAAATGCTTTTCGAAATAAAATACAAACTTTCTTCTTTCAACAGTTTTCATACTATTCTTTGAAATGGACGCAGAAAAACTCTGCAAAAGACGGTATTGGTTTAATAGAGGCTGGAACAAGCTGGGCAACATATTACAAATCAATTTTTCTGGAATCAAAGGATTCCACGAGCTTGGCATTTGGTGATCAAGAAAAAAAAATTATTCAAATGCTGCTAGGGCTTGAACTCACCTACGCAATCAATCGACTTTCAATTCGTAAGGACAGATTGAATGAGAAAAAAGCAAACAAAAAGCTATTCTCAAAGATGGAGTTTGGAAAGCAATCTCAACAAAAAGATGGGTTGTTGGAGAGACAATCACATATTAATCAGGCTCTTTCTGAGTTCACTATTTACGACCAAGAGAGGTTAAATTTAAATCAAAATTATTCAGACTATTCCGATCTCCTTAAAAAAATAAAAGAGATTAATAAAGAGTTTTTTCACAATGAGAATCAAATTAAGGCGTTAAAAACATCCTTGAATGCTCTTCAAGATAGATTGGCTATAAATGATTCAGAATGTGGGCGGCTTAGAAAGGACACAGAGAAAACCATTAAAACAATAACTGACATCCATGAGTATTTGGAAATAGGTACTTTTTTCTCTAATCTGGATATACAGCATTGCCCAGTTTGTGATAATTCTGTTCATCAGACTACGAAAGAAACGTCCAATGAAAAACATCTTTGTACTCTCTGTAAAACTGAGCCAAATCTATCTGTGAATTCAATTGATAATGAGCGGTACGAAGAACGGATAAAAGCATTAGAGAGGCTAAATGGCAACCGGTCAAAATCAATTCAAAAAATAAAATCCGCTACCGATAAAATCAAAGTTAAGATAGTTGAAATAAAAGAACATCTTTCTATCCTGGAAAATAAAAATAAAACATTGGACGATACGGCATCCCTCACTCAGCAAATAAAAGATATCGAGGGTGAGATAAATAAAGAAGAAGCAAAGCGAAGTCGTAAAGGTGATCAAAGAAGAGAGGAATTGATAGCAGAAAAGGCTGTCATCGATTATCAGTTGGCGAATATGGAAAACTCTGGAGAAACGATTGATACATCCTATGAATCTCAAATTGATTTCTTAGCCGAAGCAATTAAATACTTGGTAAAACTTAGATACAATTTAAGCCGTGAAATAATCAAACGATTAGAAGATATCATGCTGAACGAAATGCATGACCTTGGCTTAGGGTCTATTTCAGAGGTTAAAATTTCAGATCACTTTGAAATACACTATCTCCAAAATGATGAGCTTATATCATTTTCTCATATTGCTGAGGGAGAACAACTAAGGGCCAAGATCGCATTTTATTTAAGTTTAATTCAGTTGGATATAGAGTTTAACTTTGGAAGGCATACTAGAATTTTAATGATTGATAGCCCGGGTAAGGAGGAGGGAGATGCTAACTACATTAAGGGGTTGTCAGCCGTATTAAAAAAGATCCAAGATCGATTTGGAGACAAGTTACAAATATTGATTTGCACCGCAGAAAGAGATCTCAGCGGTGTAGTTAAAAATGAATACAATACGCCTGAAAATACCTTTGTGTTTTGAAAAATGCCATATACGAAATATCGGATTTTAAAAAACTATCCCTCCAAAATAAGTATCGTTTTTTCGATTTTGAGTTCGAGGCGAACATCAATTCGGTGGATAGCAAAGAGCTCAATAGGCTCTTTAGAGGAATTATTTTAGACGACTCCGAGAACGATAATATCCGAAAAAGAGCTCTTCAACTTTTCATTGATTGTGCCCTTCTGGAAAGAATCAAAGTACGGCAAGTTCTATCGCTGTTATTAGATGACTGGAATGATAATGCGGATATTTTCTTGAAAATTCAGAGGTTGAAAGAGTTGTTCCTTTTCTATGCTGAAGAGGAAGGTGAGATTGAGGCGCTTTGCCAAAGTTGTGTAGAAGATCAAGAAGCAGAGTTGGCGTCTGAAGCACAGCACAATCTCGGTTTGATTTATATGCAAAAAGGACTCATCGCACAATCGCGGAATGACTCCTTGGATCTTTTAAAAGAGAGTGAGGATAACTTTCTTCAAGCAATAACAATTATCGAGAATAGAATCGATTCTCAATTTTTTAGAATTGTAGTATCTATATTAATAAATATATGGAATGGTAAAGGCGGTATTGCAGAAGGAGCTTTGAGAGAAATGGCCAGCTTGTTGTTTAAGCAGGATGCATTCTCCTCAAATTTTGAGCCGAATTTTTTATATTTGGGGTTTTATAGAATTCTAAATTCTATTTACATACTTGCAAATGAAAAACCACAAGGTTGGCTCGACATCCGTTCTGGTTTGAATCGAGTTTTTGTACAATATTCTGAAATAAATAACCAAGCATTAAAAGATCGGCTTAACGAGAGTTCTCTGTCGGGCTCTTTTATAAGAATGATTAAGAGGCAATTTCTTGAACCGTTCTACTCTCTCCATTTTACGTCGCAGATTGCTAAAATTGATTCATACCTGGAGGAATTAACATCGGAAAGTAGGGAATACCGATTTTATAAGGGTGTGAAGTTATTCCTACTAAGTCAACCTCGGCAGCAAGAAGAACGAAAGACAATAATTAAGCGAGAATTAGTATCTATGTTTCCCTATAGAAATGAGTCTGCTATAGAATCGTCAATTTCCAAAGGTGACATAGAAAGCCACCCTGAAAATATTATTCATATTATTTATGATTTGCAAAAACCATCTATGGATGAATTTATCGATAAACTGGTTGATGCCTGTCTAAAACTACAGGGTAATAGAATCTATCGCGGAAGTTGTTTTGAAGATGATAGGAATACTTATATCGCAGATCTTTTAGAAACAAGCGGTTATGGTGTGAAAGATCAGACAAGATGGAGTGTGTCAGAGAAAGGAAAATCTGCAGGAGAGATAGATATTTTTGTCAAAGATTCAAAAGGATATCCTTTCTCAATAATTGAAGCACTGAATCTAAATTCGATGCAAAGAGACTATACAGTTCGTCATTTAGATAAACTATTTAAGTATGATACGAGTGGATTGGATAATATTATTTTGGTATATTCGACAGCGGCAAATTTCAATCAGTTATGGCTTAAATATAAAGAATGTATTTCAGAACATAATTATGAGTATAAATTTCGATCTTTAAAAGAGTTGGAAAGATATCCTTTTACAGAGATTAAATTGGCAAAAGCCGAACACCTTAGAAATGGTACAGTAGTTTTACTATATCACCTGATGATCAATCTAAATTGATTAGCAACCCTGACCACTGGGAGAAACGTAGTGCGTGCTTGGTTCACGCCAACCTTTGAAAAAGGAAAGGGGTTAAATCTACTTTTGACACTTTAAGGTATGGGCGACACGACGATTTACGTTGGCGCGGCATTTGTTTCAGTCTTTTAAGAATTAAAAAAGGAGAGCATTCTTTTGAGTTGTATTGCCGCTCAATTAATGGAAAAGTAGGGGGCCTCATGATTCAGTTCCTGGCAGATAGTATAGACCAATTAGACTTAGCCCTTGATCAGCTTGCGGTCAATGACCGCAACTTTGATCGTTTTGCCCTCATGTTGGTAGATAACGTCGTTGAGTTGGTGCTGCATAAGTATGCGCAGAACCGTGCAAGCGAGAATAGGATGTGGGGCGCGATCGATGAGCCCAGGAATAACCCCAAGCAAGTAGCCAAGGCGTTGGGCCAAAACTTCGACCAGAAGGTGAAAGCGTGCTGTCATCTTGGCTTGATTGATCAAGCGTTACGCGATTCACTACTGTACCTTCATCAGTTCAGGAATACTGTTTACCATCGCGGCCTGCGGCACGAGGGAATCTTACACTCATTGGCACTGTTCTACTTCAGTTGTGCCTGTCAGGTTCTTACCCTCTATGAACCCAGTTGGTGGGTATGGGGCAGCAATGACAAGATCTCCCATCGCGCACGGAAGTATGTTGGCTCGCCAACAACCGTCGCGGATGGGGATGTGTTCAAGTACGCCTTCGTAAGGCTGGCTGAAGTCGCTGAGTCTATGCCTCAAGACTTGGTCGGAGACCTATCCGCTGACCTGGGTCGAACGGTGACACAAGTAGATGAAATGATCCATTTCCTTGCAACAGGTGGCCCTGAACAGAAGAGTCGTGATCAGGTTATCGTAGATGTTCAGGCTTGGGCTTTTGCCTTCACAGATGAGGCCAAGATGTTCGCTAGGGACAAGGGCTGCACAGAGAGTTGTGTCGGGCCCTATGTCGAGTGGATCGGAGCTAACTATCCTTGGCCGATTAAGAGGGATCCAATCGATGGGTGGCGGAAGAGGCATAGGGCCTTGGTTTCTGAAAGCGATCGCCATAGAACCCTGAAGAAGTACGTGGACTTCATGAAGCAGACTGAGGACATTCGCGGCAAGATCGATGAATCGGCGGCGCAGCTTGATGGCTGGATCCAAGAACAGATAGATCGTTCACGGGGCAAGTGACATTCAAAAAGTCGTAGGATTATGTGCGGAAATTGCGAAATAATAGCACCTTGTCAAAAACGACAGTGATGACCCGAAATAGATATAGAAACGTTTCAATTTTCAATCTATATCGGCATATGTGGTGACTTCAAAAAGGGGGGATTGAATTAAAGTCCCCGGGGAAATTCAAGTGCAAATTTCCCCGGGTCTTTCCAGATTACTTAAAGTAGTTCACCCCGGACTCAAAGATCTTCATATCCGTGTTACCCACGATATTCTTGGCAAGATGTTTCCCAATCCTCTCACTATGCCCCATCTTCCCGAGAATACGCCCGTCCGCGCTGGTAATACCCTCGATGGCATAGATGGAACCGTTGGGGTTGTAAGTACCGTCGTACGTGGCATTCCCCTCCCCGTCAACATACTGCATGGCGACCTGCCCCTTCTCGATCAGCTCCTTCAAAACAGCCTCGTTCGCATGAAAGCGACCTTCCCCGTGTGAAAGCGCGGTCTCATGAATATCCCCCACGCTCGTCCCCGCCAGCCAAGGCGAAAGGTTCGAAGTCACCCTGGTCGTGGCATACCGAGCAATATGCCGCCCAATCTTGTTGTAGGTAAGGGTAGGGGAGGACTCGTCCAGAGTCCTGATCTCGCCGTAAGGCAAAAGCCCCAGCTTCACCAGCGCCTGAAAACCGTTGCAGATTCCCAGCATCAACCCGTCGTTCTGCCCCAGCATCTCATGAACCGCATCCTTCACCTTCTCGTTCTTGAAGATCGCCGAGATAAACTTTCCGGACCCCTCGGGCTCGTCCCCCGCGCTGAATCCGCCGGGAAGCGCCACAATCTGCGCGGTCTTGATCTTCCGTGAGAGCTCGTCAATGGACGCCTCGACCCAGGCGGCTTCGAGGTTCCTGAACACCACCACCTCCACGTCCGCTCCCGCGCGGGTAAATGCATGGCGGGTATCGATCTCGCAGTTCGTTCCCGGAAAGGCGGGAATGATCACCTTGGGCCGCGCCGCCTTATGCTTTGCAACGTGGATCTTTTCGGCTTTGAAACTCACGTTCTCGATGGGGCCTTCGTGGTCCTCCTTGATCTCGAAGATGCTGTTCAGGGGGGCTTCCCAGATCTTTACCAGCTTGTCGAGGCCGAGGGTCAGCTCCCCGTACTCGATCATTCCCATATCCGTTACCGTTCCCATATGGATAAAGGGCACGGTGAAGAGGGCTTCGAGGTCCGCGTCCGCGTTCACCTCCAGGAGGATGGAGCCCACGGCCTCCTCCTTCAGGAGCGCTTCTTCGATCTCGTCGTTGATGACGAGGCCCAGCTTATTGCCGAAGCACATCTTGGAGAGGGCGGCGATGGACCCGCCCTTGCCCACGGTATGGGCCGAGGGAACATGGCCCTCCCCGATCAGTTTGGTCACGAGGTCGTATTTCTTCCGAAGGTCGCCAAAATCCGGCACCTCGCCCTCGTTTCTCTCTGCCTTGAGGAGCACCACCCGGGAGCCGGGCTTCTTGAACTCCGGCGAGATCACCCGGTCAAGATCCGTTGCCGCCACCGCAAAGGAGATCAGGGTGGGGGGAACGTCCAGATCCATAAAGGTTCCGGACATGGAGTCCTTGCCGCCGATGGCGCCGACCCTGAACTCCTTCTGGGCGCGGTATGCGCCGAGGAGGGCGGAAAAGGGCTTGCCCCAGCGCAGGGCCTCGCCCCTCAGGCGCTCGAAGTACTCCTGGAAGGAGAGGTAGGCGTCCCGAAAGTTGCCGCCCATGGCAACGATCCTGGCCACGCTCTCCACCACCGCGTACATGCCGCCGTGGAACGGGGACCAGACCGCCATGGCGGGGTTATAGCCGTGGGTCATCAGGGTTCCGGTGCTGGTGTCGCCGCCCTCCACGGGGATCTTGGCGGCCATGCCCTCGGTGGGGGTCAGGCAGGTCTTTCCGCCAAAGGGCATCAGGGCCGAGCCCGCGCCGATGGTGCTGTCGAAGAGCTCCACGAGGCCCTTCTGGCCCGCGCAGTTCAGGTCCGAGAGGGTGTCGATCCAGGTGCTCAGAATATCCTTGTCCTCGCCGCCCTTGAACCAGTTCTCCCCGGCCTTTGGCGCGGCCACCTCGATCCTTGTCTTCTGGCGAACGCCGTTGGTGTCCAGGAACGCCCGGGATATATCGAGGATGTACTTGCCCCGCCAGAGCATCCGCACCCTGCCGCTGTCGGTGATATCGGCAACGGTGACGGCCTCCAGGTTCTCCATCTCGGAAAAGCGGATAAATTCCTCCACGTTCTCCTTTTTCACCACCACGGCCATGCGCTCCTGGGACTCGGAGATGGCAAGCTCGGTGCCGTCCAGGCCGTCGTACTTCTTCTTGACCCGGTCAAGGTAGATGTCGATGCTGTCGGCCAGCTCGCCCACGGCAACGGAAACCCCGCCCGCGCCAAAGTCGTTGCAGCGCACGATCATGCGGGAGACGGTCTCGTTCCGGAAGAGGCGCTGGATCTTCCGCTCCTCGGGGGGGTTGCCCTTCTGCACCTCGGAACCGCAGGTGGCAAGGGACTCCTCGGTGTGCTCCTTGCTGGAACCGGTGGCACCGCCGCAGCCGTCCCTCCCGGTCCTGCCGCCCACGAGGATCACCACGTCGCCGGGCTCGGGCACCTCGCGGATCACCTGATCCTTGGGGGTCGCGGCGATCACCGCCCCCACCTCCATGCGCTTGGCAAGGAAGTGGTCGTTGTAGTACTCCTTTACAAAGCCCGTTGAAACGCCGATCTGGTTGCCGTAGGAGCTGTAGCCGTGGGCCGCCCTTCGGCAGATGGTCTTCTGGGGGAGCTTGCCGGGGAGGGTCTCCTCGAAGGGGGTGCGGGGGTCGGCGGCGCCGGTGATGCGCATGGCCTGGTAAACATAGCTTCTTCCGGAGAGGGGGTCGCGGATCGCCCCGCCCAGGCAGGTGGCAGCCCCGCCGAAGGGCTCGATCTCCGTTGGATGGTTGTGGGTCTCGTTCTTGAACATCACGAGGTAGGGGATGCTTTTGCCGTCCACGTCCACATCAACGTTGATGCTGCACGCGTTGATCTCCTCGCTCACGTCGATATCCCCGAGATACCCGTCCTTTTTAAGGGACTTGGCGGCAATGGTGCCCAGGTCCATCAGGGTTTCCTTCTTGTCCCTGCCCTTGTGGACCTCCTTGCGGTCCTCCCTGTAGAGGTCGTATGCCTTCTGGATCTCGGCGGTAAAGGCCCCCTCGTGGATATCCACGTTTTCGATCTCGGTCTCGAAGGTGGTGTGGCGGCAGTGATCCGACCAGTAGGTGTCGATGACCAGCATCTCGGTGATGGTGGGGTTCCTGCCCTCGGTGTTCTTGAAGTACTCCTGGCAGGAGAGGATATCCCCCATGCCCATGGCAAAGCCCTGCTCGGCCTTGAACGCCGCAAGCTCGGCCTCGGTGTACTCCGTGAACCCCTCGAAGGAGGGCACATCCGGCGGAACCACCGCCTCCAGCTCGATGGAATCGGGAATCGTCAGGTCCAGCTCGCAGGACTCCACGATATTGATCATATGGCCCTTGATCTTTTCCCGCTCGCTCTCGGAAACCGCGCCGTTGATCGCGATCACCTTGGATGCCCGGATAAGGGGGCGCTCCTTTGCCGTGAGGAGCTGGACGCATTGCATGGCCGAGTCGGCCCTTTGGTCGAACTGGCCGGGAAGGAGGCCCATCCTGAACACAAAATCGGCGCCCGTGAACCGTGCCGCGTCCTCGTACACATCGTCCGTGTTGGGCTCGCTGAACACGTTCTCCCAGGCAAGGGCATATGTTTTCTCGTCCAGGCCCATGCACTCGTAGCAGTTGATGATCCGAAGGTCCTTGATCCCCTTGATGTTCAGGTTATGAACCAGATCCGTCAGCAGATGATCTGCCTCAACCTTAAACGCTTCTTTTTTCTCGACAAATACCCGTCTAATCGTGTGCGGCATCTCTATCTCTCCCGATACGGTTTTTTCGGTTTGCGGCCCCGGCTCCCCCGGATGCGTTCAACCGCTATCATTATTTTTTAAAAAAGAGTGGCATATAACTGTTCGGAATATGTCAGGGGTTTGGAACCATATAAATCCATACGCTTCCGATCTTCCACTAAAAAGGGGACAGATCTGTTTTTGCGTGCTTTGCGGATATTATCTGTTCCCCATCCCATGATGCACTCGTAAAAAAGTCCAAAGCAGGTTTTTCAACCACAACACTTCGTAATCCGAGAGGCTCGGCGGATTCCTTATGTTGTGGGCAATTTTCGAAACCCGACTTTTTACAGGGCCGTCACCCCTTAAGCCCTGCCTCTTTTTTCAGTCGAATATTGACTTATCATACGCGGAAATATTATTGAAATTAATATTTGTAACTTCAGAAATAACCAGGGCTAATGTTTGAGCGGAAACTGTGGGATATACTATGAACGTAAACTTCGAACTGTACAAGGTGTTTTACCATGCCGGCAAAAACCTGAACTTCACCCGGACGGCAAGGGAGCTCTTCGTGACCCAGAGTTCCGTGTCCCAGTCCATCAAGCAGCTCGAAAGCCTGCTGGACGTGCTCCTGTTCATTCGGAACAAGCGGAATATGCGCCTCACCCGGGAGGGGGAGATGCTCCATGCCCATATCTCCCAGGCCTACGACCTGATCCGGGCGGGGGAGCGCAGGATCGAGCAGACCCGCGAGATGAACTACGGCGAGATCAGGCTGGGGGCCAGCGACACCATCTGCCGCTACTTTCTCCTGGACTATATCAAAAGGTTCCACGAGGATTACCCCAATATTCGCATCAACATCACCAACCAGCCCTCCATGAAATCCATCGGGGACATTGCCGACGGAAAGATGGACTTCGGCGTGGTGAACCTCTCCGAGGGGGCCCCCGTCAAGGGGGTGAACGTCACCGAGATCAGGAAATTCGAGGAGGTGGCCGTGACAACGGAAAAGTATGCCGCCCGCCTGTCAGGCGCCCCTTCCGTAAGCGAGCTGAAACACTTTCCCCTGATCACCCTCACCCAGAACACCAATACCCGCCGCTACCTGGACCGCTTCTTCAAGGCCCACAACGAAACCCTCGCCCCCGAGTTCGAGGTGAAGAGCATCGATCTGATCATCGATTTCGTGCGCATCGGCCTGGGGATCGGTTTTGTGATGAAGGATGCCGTCCCAATGGAGGCGGATTCACCCATCCGGACCATCGAACTCAGGGAAAAGCTGCCCTCAAGAACCATCGGAATCGTCACGAACAGGGATCTCCCCTTGAACATTCCAACTCGGCATTTTATAGAGGTGCTCGAACAATCCACCGGCGGAAAGACCGTTCCCCGGGATATCCCTTAGAAAAGAAAGCAGGAGTACCTGTGTCGGAGCGGCTGTTTGTGATGCAGGGATGAAAAATGGAAAAACAGGACTTTTTCACCTGAAGTCCAGGGAAACGGATGGTCTCATGGATGTGTGGGATAATTGCCGAATCAGGACCGGCGACTTGCAATTAGGAGTGCTTATGCGTAAAAACAAGATCTTAGCCGGTTTGTGAACCTGAAAACTCAATTATCCAATGCTTTTGCAAGGAGGTATGATGAAAACGCGGGGATTGACATGTGGCATCGGGGGCCTTGGAATCGGTTTGTTGATTTGGATGACCGTAATCATACCGCCGGCATTTGCGGCTGATCTGACCCTGAATACCTGGGCGGGTTCTCCTCTATCGAAACGCGACAGAACCGGCTATATTGACCGGATTCTAATCGAAGCCTTCAATCGAATTGGGTTAACCGTGTCATTATCCAAAAAACCGGCGGAAAGATCTTTGTATAACGCAAACAAAGGCGTGGACGACGGAGACTACATAAGAGTTGCCGGACTCGAAAAAATATATCCAAATTTAATTCGCGTTCCATCGAAATTGTTCGACATGGAGTTTGTGGCTTTTGCCAAGAATAAAACTGTGAAGGTTGATGGTTGGGCAAGCCTTAAACCGTACCATGTCGGGATTCTGCGAGGATGGAAAATATTGGAAATGAACGTTAAGGAAGCCAAAAGCCGCAGTGAGCTGGATTCAATCGAGAGTATGTTTAAAATGGTCGATTTGGGGCGATTGGATATCGCGCTCTATTCCAGATACCTGGGGCGCGGCGTCTTGGAAAATATGGGGTATTCCGGGATAAGGGATTTAAACCCGCCTTTTGCCGTTGAGGAGATGTTTTTATATCTGAATAACAAGCATGCGAAACTTGTCCCTGAATTGGCAAAAGTTCTTGAGACGATGAAACATGACGGAACGATTCAAGGAATTTTCGACCAAACCCTGAAACAACTTGATTAACAGTCGTTTTGTTCTCGACATGGTTTTTTATTTTTCGGGATCATGGGTTAGCCTCCCCACACTTTCCTCCAACGAGTTTAGAGACTTCCACGATCGCACAATTGCTCACCCGAATCTTGCTGCTAAATTCAGCAAAATCCGGGTGGCGGAATCCCCCGGTTGACGGTTAAGAAGAAAAAGAGGGCAGATTTATTCTTTGGTGGAATTGATTGATTCCAAGTCCCAAAAGGAAATAAGATCCCGGCATTACCTTGGGGGGAGTGGTTTCATCATCATGGACGCATTAAACTATGTGATTCCTTTCTATTCAATTGCCTGGGACAAACGTTTAAAAGAAAAACAATTCACTGATTTACAAAGGAAAAAAATGACCGTTCAAACATACTTCAACCCCGGCTGCGCTTTAAGCATTTATAAACCCGAAATGGAAAACAGGATTCTGGAATTTCTGAATCAAAACTACAGGGAAACAACCCTGCACAAAATATGTTGCCGCCATGAACCCCGGCTTGAAAAGAACTCCCTGATAATCAACGTCTGCGCGGGTTGCGACAAACGGTTCGGAAGCCTGTACGAGGGCATATCGACAGTATCCCTGTGGGAAGTGATCGACGGCCTTGATTCGTTTGTCTACCCGGATTATCAGGGGGGAGAAATGACCGTGCACGATCCTTGCCCTGTGCGCAAAAGGCCGGCAGTTCATCAGGCTGTGCGTAACCTGCTTAAAAAAATGAATATTGAGATTGTTGAAACGAAGCTTAACGGCACACGTTCCGTTTGCTGCGGCGATGATTATTATCCGAAACTCCCGGTGGATAAAGTTCACGAGCAGATGAAGAAACGGGCTGATTCAATGCCCTGCGAGGATGTTTGCGTGTATTGCGTTTCCTGCATTAAATCAATGCATATTGGCGGAAAGACGCCGAGGCATCTGGTTGACCTTTTAATGAATGAAACCACGCTCCCCCGGATATACGATACAGTCAAATGGCATGAGCAGTTGCAGGAATACATTGATTGTCACTGACAAACCACCATCCAGATGTGTTTAAACAGTCGCCCCAAGTAAAAACAGGCGCGGCTCTCCAGAGCCATACAGGCGCGGTTCTCCGGAGCCGGCCCGTCCGTGCCGCCCCGGGGTATGCGATCGTTGTCTCGGGACTGGCCACAACTCCGGCTGTGTTGATTTTCCAGCGGGGAAAAACGTGAAACAGGCTCCGACCGGAAATTTCTAATGAACTCCTGAACCAATATCCCGATTTTATGACACCGGACATGATATCGAACCGGCAAAGGGAAATATAATACGGTTCCTTTTCGGATATACGACCACTCGCGGGCCGGCATGTTTTTAAGGGAATTTCAGTCCATGGGGAACAGGAGAATTGCAATCCCGCCCGACGTGGTATAAACTCCTCCGGTCTTGAGTGAATCCCCCCATCCGTTTTGATCGGCGGGAGGCTTTCGGAGAAGGCCCCCGATTCGATTTCATGCGGCGGTTCTAATAACAGGAGTGAATATGTCGGAGTTGGTGTTTGTGATGCTGGGCTGGTTTGCCGGCGGTTTTATCAACGGAGTAGCCGGGTTCGGGGCCGCCATGATCGCCATGCCCTTGATCGCCCCCTTCGTGGACCTGTCCGTTGCGGTGCCGAGCTGCACCCTGATTGTGCTGACCCTGAACTTTCAGGTGGGCTGGACCTTTCGCCGCCACATCGAGTGGGGCTACGTAAAGGGGATCTTTATCGGCGCCGTTCCCGGCGTGATCCTCAGTGTCCTGGTGCTGAAGTATATATCCGAAACCCACCTCAAGGCCGGCATGGGCGCCTTTATCGCCGGATACGCCCTCTGGAGCCTCTATTCGGACAAGGGCGCCGACCGCGTTCTCAGCTCCGCATGGGGGTACCTCGCAGGTGTCCTCTCCTCCGCCCTCGGCATGGCCTTCGGCTTCAACGGCCCGCCCCTTGCCGCCTATATCGCCTACAGCGGTTGTCCCGCCAAGTCCGTCAAGGGAATCCTGGGAGCCGGCTTTATCATCACCGGTATATTCATCGTGGGGGCAAAGATGGTAACCGGAGAGATGACCCAAACCGTCTGGCTCACATTCGCGGCCGCAACCCCCGCCGTTATCGTGGGCAGCAAACTCGGCATATGGGTGTCCTCCTATCTGAACGAGAACTCCTATCGCAAAATCCTGTTTATCGCCCTCGCCGGAATGGGCCTCAAAATCGTCTGGTCGGCCCTGGCCTGAAAAAGGAGATGGATTTGTTTTATCTTCTCCCTGCCCGCCCAGCACTTGTTTCAGCCATAAAGGCGTCCCGGCTTGTGATGCCACGTGTTGCAACATTTTGAAATGCCGGTATAAAATTGCATCGCGGGGCCCATTGGGCCGCATGCCTTCCTATTTGCCCGCCAAGCCCATTGGTACACATCGGTTTAGCAGCTGCATAGTTGCCATATCTGATGACAACCATACGGTTGCTAAAATTTTTGACAACTATCTGGTTGCTAAACCTGCCCGCGCGTCCGAACCTGCTGGGTTGTTGGTTGGAAGTCCCGTGACGATTATTACATATGGCCGAAAAGCTTATTGTCCGTCAGGATCCGGTATTCTCTTTCTTTTTGCCCGGGTACCGTCCCGGATGCTGCTGTATGTCGGGGGGGGGCTTGATGATTATCCGAGGATCGTAAAACTCTGGATCAGCCCGACCAAGTCCCCGTCCGGTTTGAAGGGCGTTACGGTCACGGCAAGCTTATTCCCGTTTCTTAGGCTTTCATAATAATACTCTTCGATTTCACCGTTTTTAAGTTGATCGATGATCTTGCTGATCGTTTTGATGCTCTTTTCTTTCCGGTGGCAGAACCGGATATCCTTGCCTATATATTCCGGTTTTCGATCAACATACCGGGCACAGTATTCATTATAGTAGAGAATCTTACCGTCCAGATCGAAAATCGTAACCCCAACGGGGAGTGCGTCCAGCGCCTTTGCCTGCTCTCCAATGCTGCATGATACATCATTTTTCATGTTGAATTATGGTCCTTTGGAAATTTAGTGAGTTGGGTAACCGGATATCATCAGGTCAGCTCGGAGGAGAATGGCTTTGCCTGTTGAACGACTTACGCGGTTCCCGGGATTAATCGTTCTCCTCCCCGTGTTTCGCGACCAGATAGGTTTCCGAAAAAAGATCGAAGTACTGCCTTAAAAAGACCGGTGCAATGGGGCGATCGTATGCCGAGAGGTTTACTTGGTTGACGGCTTCCAGATCATGGAGTCCGGCACGGTGAATCGTGATTTTCATATTCCGTCTCCGTATCGATAAGAATTAAAGCATATCCAAGGGAGTTGACGACCCTCGGGTCGTTAATTTCCTATCAATACCTCGGATGCATGTAAAGAGATCTGCATGGATTTACGGTAATGTGTTTTCCGGGTGGGGAAGGGTATTGAAAACGGCAATATCAATTCGTTTTTTTAAGCAGTCGCCCGAGGGCGATCAGTCCGACGGCGGGGCCGGGACAGAGCGCAAAGAGAAGCCAGGCCGAGGGCAGAAGGGGTTGCAGGATGCTCAGCAACTGAATCGAGACGATGGTGACGGCAAAGCCGATACAGTTCACGAGGGTCAGCGCGGAACCGGCGATTTCCGGCGGGGCGTTCTGTGCGTTAAGGGTGGAGAACTGGGGGGAGTCCCCCGCGGCCGTTATTCCCCATACCACGAGCACCGGCAGAAGGAAGGGGAGGGGCAGCTTAAAAAGGAGGGGGGAAAGGAGGCAGCAGACTCCCGAAACAAAAAGCTGAATCGCGGCAATCCGCGCACTGCCCAGGCGTGAAACAAGAAGGCCTCCGCCGATGCAGCCCAGCGACCCCGAGGCGATAAACAGAAAGCTCCAGAGGGATATGTTCAAAGTCCCCTGTATGTTCCGGATATAGGATGAGAGCCATACCGGCATAAATGCCCATAAGGCGTAGAGCTCCCACATGTGCCCGAAGTATCCCATGGCCGATGCCCTGAAATCCGGGCGCTTGAACGCCTCCCACAGATCCCTTGGGTGGAACCCCTTTGCCGCCACGAGATGGGGACCGTCCGGGACGAGGAGCAGGCAGGCCGTGCCGCCCGAGGCGGCGGCGATGGAGGTGACTGCGGTGACCCATTCCCAGGGAAGGAGTTTCCCGCCCGCCGCCAGAAGGTGGGGCAGGCTGGTGCCCACGACCAGGGCTCCCACAAGGAACCCAAGGGCTCTGCCCAGGCCCTCCCGGTACCAGCTGTAGGCAATTTTCATCCCCACGGGGTAGACCCCGGCAAGGAAAAATCCCACCACAAAGCGCAGCGACACCACTGCGGAAAAGTTTCCGGCCAGGGGGTACACCATGAAATTGGCAAAAGCGCCCGTGACCGCGCAGCAGAAAAACACCCGGACGGGTGAAAAACGATCGGCCACGGCAAGGGCCGAGAAGAGGAGAGAGCCGGCGATAAAGCCCAGTTGCACCGCGCTGGTCACCGCCGCCACGGTGGATTCACGCTGCCAGAGGGCCGCGAGCTGGGGCAGGATCGCATTGCCGGAAAACCAGACGGAACCGGCAAGAAGCTGGGAGATGACGATGGTGGGCAGTATCCACCAGGAGCGATCCGTGTGGAGTCGTGCCCTGTCGGCGGAGCTGCCCTGATTTTCCGTTGATTTGATCCGCTGGTTCCCCACGCCTTTCATTCCCCTTTCAATGTTCTGATTCCGGCCCGAAATCATGGATTTTTCGGGAAAGGAGCATCGCTCGATTTGATGGCGGTATATCATAGATTTCGCTGATCCCGGAATAGTATCTAATCGGTGGAAAACATACCTGCTGTAAAATGGAAGAGCCAACACCAATCGGGTGAAGGGGCTCTTCAATATGATACGGAAACACAAGGTAAAACAGGCAGGTCAAGCGCGGGATCGGATCTTGAAATTCCCCACGATCGACATGAGCTCCGTTGCCATCTTGTGTCGTTCGTCGGCGGTGAGGCTCACCTGCTTGCTGCTGTTCGCCGTCTCCCCGGCCCGGGGGGGGCGGATCCCTGACGGCAAGGCCCGTAGGCACGGTAAAGAATCCCATTATGACAAACAGCAACAGCACGGAAGCGACGATCAAATACATCCTTCCCTTTAAGGTGACCGATTTTTTTTTCGCCAATCGGCCTTCCTGGAGTTGATTGGGAATAAAAAATCCCATGATCGTGTGGTTCGATAAAGAGTGGGGTGCGGTATGTGGCGCTAATCGCGTCAGCGGAGGCGGTTGGGGCGAGTTGATATTTGAAATATCACATAGGCTTGCCCTATTGGTATTGATTTGTTAAAAGACTGCGGTTGCCGTGGAGGGGCGGAGTTGGAAAACACGGCATATTCGAAACAGGAAAGATTCGCCGCTTGTGTACCCAAAGGGTTACGGCGGACGAAGCTGCCGGAAAACAGTTGCAGCAGCGCATAAAGCATCCCATGTCCACGAACAGGGCATTTCAGCCGGTGCCGGACCTGCCGGGAAACCCGGCTGCCACCCGGAACCGTTGTTGCGTGCGTAAAGCTGCAAAAAACTGAAAGACCGGCTTCCTCCCTCTTGGGAAACTTACAGGACACCGCGCCGGGGGCGACGGTGTCGATAAAAGGAGAAGCAACATGGCAAAAGGCCTCAAAGGCGCTATCAAGCAGCGTGACGGCGAAAAATATTCCCTGCGTTTCGGTTCCACCAACGGTGTTCTTACGGCGGATGCCCTGGAAGCCCTTGCAAAGGTGGCCCGTGAAAAGGACGCGGTCATAAAAATCACCTCGGGTCAGCGCATTGCCGTAAAGGACCTTTCGGAGGACGATATCCTTCCCGTGTGCGACGCACTGCCCCTTACCCCGGGCGGTTTCTACACACAGGTATGCCCCGGTGATGAATACTGCAAGTTCGGCGCCCAGGATTCCATGGAGATGGCGCGGGAGATCGACGAGAAGTTTTCAACCGTGGCCGTTCCCGCCAAACTGAAATTCGCGGTTTCAGGCTGCAAGCTCAACTGCGCCGAGGCGTATGTGCGCGACATCGGCCTTATCGGCACCAAGAAGGGCTGGACCGTTCTGGTGGGCGGCAACTCCGGCACCACCTCCCGTATTGCCGATGTACTGGCCGAGGACATGACCAGGGAAGATGCGTTCGACCTGGTGGACAGGTTCGTGGCTTACTACCAGGAGAACGGCGAGAAGAAACGCCGTACCTCAAAGTTTGTTGACGGCCTCGGTATCGAGAAGATCCGCGAGGATCTGTCCGTCTAACCTTGCCTTCGCCGTATTCGGGGCGCCGTCATAACCCGTCGGGAAGCATGATTTGACGGATCGCCCCGAACGGTGGGAAAAAGTTGCAATGTTTCCGTTGGGTGGAGATTAAATTACCCCACCTGTTGCCTGCCTGATCTTGTGAGCACTTTCCCACATCCCATGTTTTCCTGAGTCAATAATATACTTCTGAAATTTTTGATTTGTCTTCCCGGAATTCTATATAGGCCTTTGCGGCCCTTTCGGTCGATTGTTATTTGAATTCGGTATATGTTGCCCCCCTTCGTTCCCATTTTCTTTTCATCATACCCGCATCCCGGCCAGATAAATATCAATTTGTGAAATCGTCATAATAACAGATAAATATATTCGTTATGGATTCTCGCGTCGAGTTTGCATTCACCAAATCCCTCGTAATTGCCTCCCCTGAAGAGTATTCGCATCCCGGCCGGGGAAACACAAATTCATATAATTAAATAGATAATTTCGTGGCGGCTTCATATTTCGAGTCGCCGGTTGACGGCCTTTCCCGGTCCAGTATAGCTCAATAATTATCTTGCCCTGTTAAGGCGCGGCGACTCGGCCGTTACCGGTGCTTATCCCGCGTTGGTGACGGGAATCAACGCCGCCCGCGCTGTCTGGACTTGGAACGCGGTTTTCGCACGACTTCGGAGACGTGTTGTCCGGGCAGATTGCCTTTTGGTCATGTTTGCGTAATTCGGAAGTTAACTTGGTGCGTTACTATCACCGCTGAATGACGCAAATGGAACCATGCGGGGGAACAGGTGACTGCCCCAAGGCTAAAGTCAAGGGGTTTACGGCCCGAAGGCCGGACAACAAAATGAAGGTGGATATGCTGAAAGAAAGTAAGGTGAAAAAAAAACGAGGTTCACTTCCCAATTTGACCGACACGAGGGATTTCATGCGCTTGCTCACGGTTCTCCTGTTTTTACCGTGGATGGAGCCGCTCGTCGGCGCCGTTTTTGGAATTGAAGTTGAATTCGAGCTGGAGGCGGCCGTCCTCGTTATGTTTCTCTTTTTCGGCTCATTCTGGTGCGGGTGGCTCTGTCCGTTCGGCAATGCCGATTATTTCATCGGTAAAATAGGACAAAAATTATTCCCGAGCCTCAGGTTCAAACTGCCGGGCACCCTGGACACCCCCATGAGATATTTAAAGTACGGTTTCCTCGGTGCCTTCATCTATATAATTGTTGCCGGGAAATTGGATTATCTTTGGGACGACCATATGACAATGTATAAATCGACCGTGTTTTCAAGTGGGTATATCTATGTTAAAAAATATCTGATTCTCCTGCTTCCCTTGTTGACGCCCCGGTTTTTCTGTAAATATGTTTGCTTTCAAAAGGCTCTCTACAACATCATGAACAAACTGTTTCCTGCGGCATCCATAAGGCGGGACCCGGCAAAGTGCATCTCCTGCGCCAAATGCGACAGGGCTTGCCCAATGGAAATTAAAATTTCTGAAATGAAGAGAATAGCCGGGAGCGACTGTATCGGATGCTTCAGTTGCGTTGAAAAGGGAACCTGCCCCGAAAAAGCGAACGCGATCCATCTCGTGGTTTTCGGCAAGAAAGTAAACCCCGTGGTATTCAGCCTCTTCGCGCTGCTGTTTTACTATGCGTTCACGCTGTTGCTGCACGCTGTTTACTAACCTCCTCTTAACCCTGCAACGCCGCTTATAGCCGTGCATTCCACATATTTGATGCGCTGCGGGGTTAAGGACCTTTCACTTTTTCGAGGCGATTTGTAACGATGTTGGAGAATCATTTAAAACTATACACTATCAGAAAGAAAACGGTTGTTATTCCGGCAGCCCTCCTGTTTTGTTTAACCCTGCTCCACCTTTTGGATTTGGACGACCGCCTCCATTACCTGGCGACGGACCTGCTCACTCCCGAAAAGGTCAAGAATGAAGCCGTCTGGTTGAACGATTATCGCGCGGTGATCGACGGGAAGAGGATCGAGGGAGTGGTGTGCAACGCCTCGGGTATCACCTACAACCGGGTAACAGGTACCCTGTTCATTATCCTCAACGGCCCAACCCGAATCGTGGAAACGGACCGGAAAGGAGAGGTTCTCAGAGACGTCGAACTGGTGGGGTTCGAGGATACCGAGGGGATCTGCCACAAGGGAGGAACCCTCTTCGCCGTTGTCGAGGAGCGGAAAAACCGGGTGGTCGTCATTAATATTCATGAAGACACACGGAAGATCACAAAGGCATCTCAGCCCGAGCTCACCCTCGCCCTTGCCGACGACGGCAACAAGGGGTTCGAAGGCATCGCGTGGAACGGTGCAAAGCGTCGGTTTACGGTTCTCAAGGAGCGCTCTCCCATGGCGATCTACAACATTGCCGGCTTTTCCCACGGCACCGCCGGCCCCATCGATATCAGGATTGCCAGGCCCCGTGCAATCGATCCGGAAAAGTTGTTTCTGGACGACCTGTCGGGCCTGCACTTCAACGAAAAAACCGGCAGCCTCCTGATTCTCAGCCACGAATCCCGTCTTCTGGCGGAGGTGGATCAAAGCGGTAAGCAGCTCAGTTTTCTCGAACTCTCCAGGGGTTTTTCAGGGCTTTCGGCCAACGTTCCCCAGGCCGAAGGGATCACCATGGATGAGGAGGGGACCCTGTACATCGTGAGCGAACCCAACCTTTTTTACGCATTCAGCAAATCTGCCTTTGCAGTTCCCTCCGACAACAAGTCCTCGATATAGAAAATATGGATGAACAGGATGCAGTCGGTCACACTTAAGTGACTTGCCGATGTTTCCGGCCATGTTGATTTAGACGGGTGCCCCGCGATACCCGTTCCATGGTGCATTGTCGTGGACCGGGAACCGAAAGCACGCCATGATTGGCCCATCTTATGATGGGTCTTCCGCCCAATGCCCCCCCCAAAAAAAGTGCAAGAGGAAATTCCCTTCAATTTTGACGAGCCTGTGTAACATAAGATCCGCCGGCGTGGTGTATCGGTTGACGAGCTTACGGAAAAACAATGCCTTGACGGAGCGTTGGAGGTGGGCGAGGGGTATTGTCCCGAAATTTTTAGATTGTTGCCTTTCGGAGAAAAGGTTACACTTAAAAAAGGGTAATTCGATTATGATGAACCGGTAAAAAAGTCCAGGGCCGATTTTTTGTCCGAATGATGGTGGGCGTAGCCGATCCGGTATGCCAACGGGTTGTGGGTGAATTCTCATTGATCGACTTTTCGCGGGACCATCAAACTTAACCGAAACAGAACGCTGTACCCCTCACGCAGCCGGCATCCGCCCGCGCCGGGGTTGCAAGTCCGTTCCGTGCGGACAGCCGCAACCCGGTGGCAAAGGCGACAGTTGCGGTTGAAGGGGAAACAGCCGACCGGAGATTTGAATTGAACAGGATTTTGATTCCAATATGCCTTGCCGCCTTACTCTTGTGCGGGAATTGCGCGGCGGCCCATGTGGTTGGATTTCTTATCCCCTCGTCCGGACTTGGGGATCACTCCTTTAACGATATGACCTATGCGGGGCTGGTAAGGGCCAGGAACGATTTCAAGTTTGAGTTGATCCGGGAAAAGGCGCCGGATCATACGGAACAGAGCAGGGCAACCGGCCTTGAAAAACTCCTGAAGCGCGGCGCGACGGTGGTGGTTGCCAACGGCTGGGAGTACCGCACGGTGATCAGGGACGCCGCCGTAAAAAATCCGGGGGTAAAGTTCATCATTCACGATGTGCCGGTGACGGCGGGGGACAACCTGGTTTCAACGGTTTACGGCCAGCACGAGGGGGCGTTTCTTGCCGGCGCCCTGGCCGCGTGGATGACCCGTTCCGGTAAAATCGGCTTTATGGGCGGTGAAAACATGCCCGTTCTCCATGCGTTTTTAAAGGGGTATGAGGAGGGGGCCGTGCATGGAAAACCGGATATCGAGCTGGTCTCCCTGTTCCTGGGGGATTCGAAAGACGCCCGGTCCGGGTTCGACAATCCCGCCCTTGCCTATAAAAAGGCAAGGGAGATGTATGGAGAGGGCGTGGATATCATTTTCACGGTGGCGGGACTGTCCGGCAACGGTGCCATACGCGCCGCGGGGGAGAGCAAAAAGTTTGTTATCGGCGTGGATGCCGACCAGGATTACATGGCGCGGGGGCATGTGCTCACCAGCGTTATGAAGCGGCTGGACAGGACAACCTACAAGGAGCTCGAGGCGCTCATGAAGGGCGCGTTCAAACCGGGAATCCACCTCTACGGGCTCAAGGAGGGCGGGGTGGCGCTCTCGCCCATGAAATATACACGGGATCTTATCGGCGCCGATATCATGGGACGCTTGAAGGACCTTGAAAAGCGCATCGTCGACGGAGAGATCGTCGTCACCGATATTCTCCTGCAGGCGCAATAACGCACCGGGGGGCTTGATCATATCACCGGCGGGCCCGGGGATGCATCCCGCCCAATATATACCGGTGATTTATGGGTACGAATAAAGCGCCGCGGCCAACGTGTGGCGTTGAACGATCGATCAAGTGATCGAGTCCCACAGTGGAGATTGAGCGGTGGCGCACGGAAGGGGAGACAGATGGGAATGCCCTGTCAAAGCGGCATTGATCGAGTGACGGCTCCCAAGGCTTAAAACCAAGGGGGTTACGGCCTGAAGGCCGGGAATAAAAGGGGGGAAGCGTGTCTTTGGGAAAACTGCATATTTGGGTAGCGATTCTGATATTCTGGCTTCCCGTCTCGCTTTCGGGGCAGACCCTGGGTTTTTTGACCGGGTCAGGAGGGCTTGGGGACGAGTCGTTCAATGACGCCGTCTACAGGGGGATGGCCCGGGCGGCCAGGGAGTCGGGGCATCGGTTGATATACAGGGAATGGGAACAGGACAGGGATATGTACGGGCTTTTTCTCGAGCTGGTCGAGGAAAAAGCCGATCGGATTGTCCTGAACGGAGACCAGTTTCTGCCCGTGGTAAAAAAATACGCGTCCCGCTTCCCGAAAGTCAAAATCATTGCCAACGACTTCGAGGCCGGTGGTGCCCCCAACGTGAAATCCATTGTTTACGATCACCATGAGGGGGCCTTCCTTGCCGGCGCCCTTTCCGGATGGGTTACCCAAAGCGGAAAGGTCGGTTTTATCGGCGCCATCGATATCGACGTGGTCCACTCCTTTCTCGTGGGGTTCAGGGAGGGGGTCGCATTTGCTTCGCCGAGTTGCGAGGTGACGGTGGATTTTATCTCGAGGCTTCCGGATTACTCCGGCTTTAACGATCCCGCCGGGGCGGCGAAAATCGCCGGGGAGCGGTACGCGGGCGGCGTGGATGTCCTCTTTTCCGTGGCGGGGTTGAGCGGCAACGGCGTGATCCGGGTTGCCGGAATGAAAAGAAAGTATGTCATCGGCGTGGATCGCGACCAGGACCATATGGCCAGGGGGTTTGTCCTCACGAGCGTGATCAAGCAGATGGACCATGCCGTTTATAAAGAGCTGGTAAAGATCAACAACGGCGCGTTCGAGCCGGGAACCGTTTTTTATAACCTCGGAAACGGCGGCGTAGCCCTGAGTCCCATGAAGTATACGAAGCATAAGATCCCCTCCCGAATACTGGAAAAACTGGAAAAAGTGAAACAGGAGATTGTCGGCGGAAAAATCAGGGTCACAAACAGCCTGAAAACCGGGGAACCGGCCCCATGAATACGGATACCCGGAATCCCGGCGATACAGCAAGGAAACGGTTGAAGCCGTGGCGGAAGCTGAGCTTCAAGATGTCCGTGGGGGTCGTCGCGATACTCGGGTTTATTCTCATCCCCATGGGCAGACTCGCTATTCATAAGCAGCGCGGGGACATGCTGGATCAGCTCAATGAGTACGGTATCGAAACGGCCGGTTTCGTTGCCGAGGTCAGCATCGTGCCCATCCGTAAGTTCAGCATATACCAGCTTGAAAATTTCGCGGCGCGACTGGAAAAGGGCCGGCTGATCACCTATTGCGGGATCTATGACGAAAAGGGAAACCCCCTGTCCCACCCCCCCGGAAAGATCACCCCCGAAGAGAAGGGCGACACCGGAGAGATCCTCGTCTTTACCCGGGAGATCACGGATGAGGGGGAGACGATCGGCCGGGTGAAGATCGGCGTCGATCCCCGGCCGGTTGTTTCGCGGGTGGAAAAGGCGTCCACCTATATTGAAATCGCTTTTTGCCTGGAGTTGATCATCATCGCCCTTGCCGTCAACTTCTATATTCACAGGATCTTTGTGTCTCCGTTCATACGGCTGGGACGGGTGACCGAGGAGATTGCCGTGGGCATTTTCACCACATCGGACCAGGCCGGAAGAAAGGACGAGATCGGGTGGCTTGCAGGGTCCATCAACGCCATGAGCCGCAACCTGCGGGAATCGTATCGGGATTTGGAAAGAAAGGTGGCGGAAAGAACCGCCGGCCTGGAAGCGGCCAATGCAAAGCTTGGGGAAACCGTGGGCACCCTGGCCGTCAAAAACCGGGAATCGTCGATCCTCAACAGGTATCTTGAAGCGCTCCAGCGCTGTGAAAACAGGATGGATACGGTCCCCGTGGTCATGAAGACCTGCGAACGGCTGCTGCCGGGCGACAGGGGATGCATAACAGGGCTCGACGAGGCAAGGGGCAACCATGTGGTCCACGGGAAATGGGGGGAGGGCGTGCTTCCGGAGTTCGGTTCCCGTAGGGATGCGTGCCTGGCGGTGGTGAACCGAAGGCCCCATGCATGCTTCGACCCGGACGGGGCCCCCCCCTGCGAGCATAACCGGAAGCTTGCATCACCTGGAATTTGCGTTCCCGTGATCGTTCAGGGGGATGTGATGGGCGCCCTGCATGTGCTGACCCAGGGCTGTGACCCCGAGGCGTTTATCGCCAGGCGGAAACTGGTGGAGAACCTGGCGCAGCAGCTCGCCCTCTTTCTCAACAACCTTCAGCTTCGCCATACCCTTCGCCGCCAATCACTGCGTGATCCCCTGACGGGCCTGTTCAACCGGCGCTATATGGAGGAGACGTTGAACCGTGAAAGCGTGCGGGCAAAACGGGAGAAGTTTTCCATCGGCATCATCATGCTCGATGTGGACCACTTCAAGCAGTTTAACGATACCCACGGCCATGACTCGGGGGATACCCTTCTCAAGCGCCTTGCAAGGGTGCTCCGGAACGGGGTGCGGGGCGAGGACGTGGTCTGCCGGTACGGCGGCGAGGAGTTTATCCTGATCCTCCCCGGCGCGGACCTGGACAGGACAACGGCAAGGGCCGAGGAGATCCGCCGCCTCGTTGCCGTGAACATGGCGATGATGCTGGACGACAAGGAGATTCGGGTCACGGTTTCCCTGGGGGCTTCGGTTTACGATTCTGAAGTGGACGGTATCGAGGAGGCCGTGAAGGCCGCTGACCGCGCCCTCTATCTGGCAAAGGAGGACGGGCGCAACGTCGTCAGATCCGCCCGGGTATGATCCTGCCGAATTGGGTTTTACTGGAAAACGACTTGAAGCCCGGAAAATCCCCTCGGCATTTCATTGATTCACAGGCATCGGTGATGACAAAAAGGTGCCCGTGAGTGTGTAGAAATGAACAAAGGCTTTCAGCAAACGCTGAAAGCCTTTATTTTCGTGGTGAGTGCATGGGGCCGGCCCCATGGTTCCGGTGCGGGAGTTGGGGCGAAGTCGGACGAAAGACCCCATATACCGCTCCGTCCAAGACGCTTACAAAAACCAGGTCTCATCTTTGTTTTTCTTGGCCCTTGACCAAGTTTGTCCATTCTGATTTACACATAAAACAGTTGCCGTCCATATCAGTGACTTCTGACGGCTCCCAAGGCTTAAAGCCAAGGGCTTCCTTGGGACCCACCGCCTCCGACGCCCGCTCGCGACAGGTTGCTGCTTATTCAAATGGTTTTACCGCGATCCAAGATCGCGGAACGAAAGCCCTATACCATTTCAAAGAACTGGAAAGAACTTACAAAAGCAACTTATATCCCAAGGATAAATCCAGGGGTTTTACGGCCTGAGGGCCAAAAATATAAACCGGCAAGACGCCCTCAATGGGAACCGGAGTTCGACCCAATTCCCGTTCACTGTGTTGCTTCCGAGGTCCCGAGCCCCCGCCCCATGGTTCCGGCCTGTTCCATGGCCCGGGGCTGTTTGCTTAAATCCGGGATAATCTCTTCCGTGATTTTAGTGCCGGGGCCGAAGAAAGCATGGATGGCCCCCACCTTGCAGTTTTCCCCGTATCCGCAGGTAAAACAGCCGGCCACCCCCTGGGCGGTTACGGAGCCTGCCGGTTTCATCCCGTTCATCTCCAGAAATCGCCCCATATCCTTAACCGGGGCATCGGGCATGCCCCCTCCGGTTCCCACGGTGACAACGACTTTGCCGGACAGGAGCATCGCCTCCCTGTGGCGGAACTGGTAAAAGCGCTCGAAAAAGGCGTGGGTCTGGGCATTGATGCCGCCAAAATAGTTGGGAGATCCGATGACCAGGGCATCGGCTTCAACGATCTTCTCCCGAAGCTCCGTCATGTCGTCCTTGATGATGCAGATATTGTCATGGGCACAGCCGAGGCAGGCCCTGCACGGGTTGATTTTTTTCCCGGCCAGGGAGATGAATTCGGTCTCCCCCTTCACATTGTCCAGCACCTCCCTGACGAGGCGGTCGGTGGTTTGTCCCTTTCTCGGACTTCCCGAGATACCCAGCACTTTCATTATCTTTCTCCTTTTTTTTCGTTTACCGTGTCCTTTGACCGGCGGCGGATGCCTTGAATTTTTCCCTGTGTGCACAGGTGTTTCCCGTGCCGTCTTCACGGAAGCAGCCGTTGCATGAGATGCACCTGGCGCGCCTGCCTTCTCCGCTGCGCCACCGGTTGGGCAGATCCGGTTCCGCCAGCAGGGGGCGGGCCATGGAAAAGTAGTCTATGGCGGTTGTTGCAAGCAGTTTTTCCATGACGGCGGGGGAGCGAATCCCCCCCACGAGGATCACCGGAATCTTCAGGTTTTCGGCCATGCGGGCGGCTGCATCGGCATGGTAGGCTTCCTTTTCGGGGGCGTTTATTTTGGCCCGGGACATGAAATGGCTTGAAGCGGCCGTGCCGCCGCTGATTTCAACCGCATCCAGTCCCAACCCGGCCAGGGTTTTGCAGACATAAAGGCAGTCCTCCGGGGTTGACCCGTTGTCGATGTAATCGGCCGAGTTGATTTTGAGCCATATGGGAAACGCCTCTCCCACCCCGCGCCGGACGGCTTTATAAATCTCCATATAGATGCGGGAGCGGTTCTCGATACCGCCGCCGTATTCGTCTTCGCGCCGGTTGTAGTGGGGGCTGAGGAACTGGCCGAGCAGGTAGCCGTGGGCACCGTGAAGCTGGACCCCGTCGTAACCCGCCGCCCTGGCCCGGACGGCCGCGGCGGCGAAGGCCTCCGCAAGGGCATGGATATCCGCGGCTTCCATGGGGGTGGGGACCCTCTGCGTGGCAAGGTCGGCCACATGGGAAGGGCCCCATACCGGAAGCTCCCTGTCGTCGCGGGCGCCCTGGGGGCCGCCAAAGGCGAGCTGCTGAACGATGGCGCAGCCCTGGTCGTGGACCTCTGCCGTGAGCCTTTTGTGGTCGTCGATCAAGCCGTCTTCCCAGATGCCCGTCATGCCGGGATAAAACTGGTCGCCGGGCATGACAAAGGTGCATCCGGTGATAATGGTACCCACGCCGCCCCGGGCAAGCTCGCGGTAGAACGTCAAAAGCTGTTCAGTGGGACGTCCGTTTTCATCGGACATGTTTTCCCAGACGGCGCTTCGGATCAGACGATTTTTCAGGACCATGGAGTTGATCCGGGTCTCATCGAAAAGGGTTTTCACATCTTGCTCCTTTGAAGAACAATCGTTCTCAAAAAGATTGAAAAAAAGCCCGTTCCGCATCGGCGAAACGGGTTCGGGGTCAGTTTTTTACAACGGTCAGGGCAACTTCCACGCTTGCGGCAAGTGCCGCTTTCTCCGGTTCCGTCTTGCACATGACCATCATGCCGGCCGAAAATGTCATCAGGTATCCGGCCAGTGTCCCGCAATCCTTGCCGGGCGGGATTTCTCCCTTCTCCCGGGCGGCCTCGAGACATTGATGGAAAGCCTCCTCATGGCCCGCCAGGGCCTTTTGGATCATATGAAAGGCATCGGGGGGCACCAGCTCCTTTTCGATAGCCGCATTGATCACCATGCACCCCTTGCAGTCGTGGGAGGACGCATAGTTGATACGGTTGGTGAAAAAGGCTTCAATGTTTTCCAGTCCCAGGGGGGGACGGGTTAAAATGCTGTTGGCCTCTTTGTTCAGATTCAGAATAAAGTTTTGGATACACTCCCGAAACAGGTTTTCCTTGTTGCCGAACTCCTGGTACATGCTCCGTTTGCCAAGCCCCGTGGCAAGGACAAGGGCATTGACCGAGGTGCCGGTATAGCCCTTTTCCCAGAACACACGGGTGGCGGCGTCAAGTACCTTGTCTCTGTCGTATTCCTTATTCCGGGCCATGGGCATTCCTTTCCATTTCAACTGACGAATAAATATTAAACCGATCGTTCTCAAAGGTCAAGCCGAAAAAATTATAACATTGATGCACTCGTAAAAAGCCCGAGGCAGATTGTTCAACCACAACACTTGTCCACTACATTGCGCGGCAACCTCTTTATGTTTTATGCGGATTCCCGGTTACACTCAGGTGTGTTTCAAACGGCTTGTTCATGCTTCATATTGTGTTTGAAAAAACGGAATCGTGCTTTTGGTGGATAGCATACAGCTCTCTGTATGCGCAATGGGCGGATGTTTCAAGTTCGGCTTATTACAGGCCCATCAATTATTTATGGGCCTGTAAAAAGTCGGCGGCCGAAATTTCGACCACACTCGGGTGTGTGTCGTATGTCGTGCTCACACTTTATATTATACTCGAAAAATCCGCCTTGGGCTTCTTACGAGTGCTTCAATTATTGGGCTATTGAGAATTCCGATGGAAACTTATTTAAAATCTCGTAATGAACACCTTGGCGCAAAATGTACATAGGCTATTTGTGGAAATATGTGGACTGCGGGGTTCCATGGGGAAATAGAAATGAAGTGGTCGGGCTGGACGATGGGGAAGATGGAGGCAATCTTCCCCGCAAATAAAAAAAAGGACTCGGGCCGAAGGCCTGAGTCCTTTTATTTTTTTTGGTGATCCCACGGGGAATCGAACCCCGGTTTCCGGCGTGAGAGGCCAGCGTCCTAACCGCTAGACGATGGGACCGTTAAAACCGAAGCCTTTAAACCAGAAGTCGGCCTTTGTGTCAAGCACGAATTACACTTTTTTTATTCAGGGTCAAAATGGGAGGGGAGCGTCCCCAGCGGGAGGTGCCCCTCCTCCTCTTTACGGTAACCGAGACGAATCTGTTTTTCGGCGAGTATCCGGACTCCATGGAGCAGGCGGGGAAAGCGGCCTCGCATGGCGAGGTGTAATTGTTTTCAAACAGGTATGAACATCGGTCGAGGAGCGCTGCCCTGCATGGGGTGATGAAATGGGGCCGGGATAATTTCCGGTTGTTGATGCATCGACGGGTTTTATCCGGTGGTGGGGGAACTTCTCGCGCCGTTCGGCGTTCTGTGATAGTCTCGATGCAGCTTGGAGGAAAAGATTGTCACATGATCGAAAACTTCGGGAGTCACCATGAAAATACGCTGTATCATCGTTGACGACGAGCCGCCGGCCCGGGACGAGCTGGCCTGGTTGCTTTCGGAGCATGATGATATTGAAATTGTCGACAGGGCGGGTTCGGCCTCCGGGGCCATTGCGGCCATCAGGAAACATGGGCCGGACCTGGTGTTTCTGGATATCGAGATGCCGGGGGGAAGCGGTTTCGATGTGGTCGAAGGGATTTCGGATATGGAAAACCCTCCGCTCTTCATCTTTGCCACGGCCTACGACCGTTATGCGGTGCAGGCCTTCGAGGAGAGTGCCGCCGATTATATTCTCAAACCGTTCTCGGGAAAGCGGCTTTCCAAGAGCCTTGATAAAATCCGGAAGGAACTCTCATCCCGCATCCCCGGGGACATCCGGGGGGAGATTGCCTCGCTCCTCGGTGAGGCCCGGAAACCCTCGGCCGTTACCCGCGTTTCCGTGGAGCAGAAGGGGCGCATTCTCCTCCTGAACCCCGATGAGATCGTTTTCTGCGAGTACGCGGACAAGCGGGTGATGGTGCACACCAGGGACAGGAATCGACCCCTGCACGGGATCTCCACCATGGAGAAGCTGGAAAAGCACCTCGCATCCGGCCCCTTTTTCAGGAGCCACCGGAACTACCTGGTGAACCTGGACCATATCAAGGCGTTCGTGCCCTGGTTCAACGGTAAATACAACCTCACCATGGATGATGACGGGGCCACCGAAATCGTCGTGAGCAGGGGCAGGGTCAAGGCATTCAAGGAGCGCCTGGGAATCTGACTTCAACGCAACAATGGGGAGGTTGTCCTTTTAAGAGGGGCGAAGTTCGTAAATAATGTCGGTGAATCTTCTTATCATAAACCTCGTGGAGCATGTGGGGCTCATGGTGGCGGCGGCCTTTATCCTGCTGACCATGGCGCCGGTGCGCGAGCTGGGATTCAACAGGGCCTCGCTTCCCAACCGGCTCTTTCTCACGGTCTTTTTCGGGGTCTTCGGTATCCTGGGCACCTACGGCGGCAATGCCATCTTCGATTCCTACGCGAACCTGCGGGCCATGGCGGTGATCACCGCAGGACTCTATGCCGGGCCGTGGGTCGGGCTGGGGGCCGGGATCATCGCGGGGGGCCACCGCTTTCTTATCGATCCGTGGGGATTCAGCACCGTTGCCTGCGCCCTTGCGACCATCCTGGAGGGCGTCTGTTCCGGGCTTATCTCCCGGCGCCTCAAGGGCAACAGCCTGGACTGGAAGCCGGCCGTGATCATCGGGGTGGTGGGCGAGGGGCTTCATATGCTGCTGGTCCTGGCCCTTTCCAGGCCTTTCGGGGATGCCGTGGCCCTGGTGAAGGTGATCGGCCTGCCCATGATCCTGGTCAATCCCCTTGGCGCGGGGATCACCATCCAGCTGATCCGCATCCTCTTTGCCGAAAAGGAACGGCGGGACTCGATTCAGGCCCAGAAGGTCCTCGCCATCGCGGGGGAAACCGTGGGCCATCTGCGGGGGGGGCTGAACAGCGCCTCGGCCGAGGCAACGGCCGGGATCATCTTCGAACGACTCCACGTGGCGGCGGTGGCCGTCACCGACGGTGAGAGGGTGCTGGCCCATGTGGGGGCGGGAGCCGACCACCACCTGACGGGGGAGGCGATCCGCACCCGGGCCACGAAGGGGGTGGTGGAAAGCGGTGAGCCCATCTTCCACCGGAGGCAGGGGCTGATCGGGTGCAATCACCCGGACTGCCCGTTCTATTCGGCCATTATCGTTCCCCTTGAAAAGGGGGGGGATATCGTGGGCACCCTCAAGTTTTACGGAACAAGGGAAGAGCCCCTGGACCGGATCAAGTTCGAGGTGGCAAAGGGCCTCACGGCCCTGTTTTCGCTCCAGCTGGAACTGGAGGATATCCAGCTCAAGGGCCAACTCCTGGCCCACGCGGAGATCCGAAGGCTCCAGGCCCAGATCAACCCCCATTTCCTGTTCAACTCCCTGAACACCATCGCCTCCTTCTGCCGGAGCGATTCGGGCAGGGCCAGGGAGCTGATACTGGATCTCTCCCGTTACATGCGAAGGAACCTGGATTCCAGCAGGGGATTCGTTCCCCTTGCCGGCGAACTGGAACAGATCGACGCCTATCTTGCCATTGAAAAGGCCCGTTTCGGCGAGCGCGTGAACGTCCTCATGAACGTGGCGCCCGGGTGCGGGGAGTGGCCCATCCCCTCCCTTATCATCCAGCCCATCGTGGAAAACGCCGTGAAACACGGCATCTCCCGCAGGGAAGAGGGGGGCACGGTGACCCTCAACATTTCAATAGAGCGGGAGATGCTGGCAATATCGGTGGAGGACGACGGCGTGGGCATGGAAAAGACGCGCATGGACGCCCTGTTCCAGAGGGAGGGGCTGGAGCTTCGGAGCGAGGGGATCGGCCTCAGGAACTGCAACCGTCGCCTGGAGCAGATCTACGGTTCCGGCCATCGGATCGAGATAAACAGCGAACCCGGAAAGGGGACGCGCATTGCCTTCACCATCCCCCGTGCAAAAGTTGTCGGAGCGTCCGCCTGAAGTCCGATATCCTCTGAAATACCGTTCTTTTTCCCCATTGCCTTTCCCGGAGGCATTTCAGCTCCTGAAATTAAACCCATGCTCTGTTGGGAACAGACGCTTTATCCGCGCCCTTCCGGAATGAACCATCGCTTCAACCGACAATGCGGTACGGTATCCCCCATGGGCATTTTGCCGCCTGAATGCTATCCGGACGCCTTTGGCGCATACCGGTGTTTTCCCTTGCCCTGTTTGAAATGAGCCTCCCCGGTTCAGGGCGGGCAATGCATCTCGTTACTCTCTGTGTGCATTTCGGCGTCGGTAAGTTGCCTGGGCGCCTTTGGCCCATACCGGTGTTTTCCCTTGCCCTGTCTGAAATGAGCCTCTCCGGTTCAGGGCGGGCAATGCATCTCGGCACTCCCTGTGTGCATTTCAGTCCCCGAAAGCTACCCCGCGGCCCCAAGTCTTTTGGGAAATCCGCCCCATGTCGTAATCTTGGCCAAATCATTCGGTTAAATTTTTAACATTCATTTCATTTTTGGGGAGGATAGCATGCTGTTCTTTATTGCCTGTGTGGCCTTGCTTGTGATCGGGTATTTCACCTACGGCGTATTCGTGGAAAAGGTTTTTGGTGTCGAGGAGGATCGACCCACGCCCTGCCGCGTCATGGAAGACGGGGTCGACTACATGGAGTTGCCCACGTGGAAGGTTTTCTTTATCCAGTTACTGGACATTGCCGGCCTGGGGCCGATTTTCGGGCCGATCCTGGGCGCCCTGTACGGGCCGGCCGCCCTGCTGTGGATCGTTGTGGGATGTATCTTCGCCGGGGCCGTGCACGACTATTTCAGCGGCATGCTCTCGGTGCGAAAAGAGGGCAGGAGTATCCCCGAAGTGGTGGGAGACCTTATGGGCATGCCCGCCCGGCAGGCCATGCGGGTCTTCTCTGTGGTTTTACTGCTGCTGGTGGGGGTTGTCTTTATTCTCGGCCCCGCGAAACTCCTCGGCAACCTCACCGGCTTCAACGTGCAGCTTCTTGTTTGCGCCATCTTCCTCTACTACTTCACGGCGACCATCCTCCCCATCGACAAGATCATCGGACGACTCTATCCTGTTTTCGGCGCCCTGCTCCTCTTCATGACCTTCGGCGTGATCGGCGGGCTTATCTGGGGCGGCTATGAGATCCTCCCCAACCT